>CEWG01063341.1_pt1 | contig 23127 bp, 21 predicted proteins | sample 361411 | NCBI WGS metagenome assembly CEWG01 (sample SAMEA2622173, study PRJEB7988) | marine metagenome | biome: marine biome (ENVO:00000447); feature: surface water layer (ENVO:00002042); material: "saline water (ENVO:00002010), including plankton (ENVO:xxxxxxxx)" | depth 5 m | reverse complement strand
ATTTGTATTCTTCTTCTTTTCAGTGTGTTTTGTTTAAACAAATAATCTACTTCGCCCTCTGAATATACATTTGAAGCAAATATATTTTGTGACATGCCAAAGGAAACATTGAGGTAAATGTCATTAGATACTCTTACATTGGTAAGTAGTTGGCAGGGAATTTCATAAGCCCTAAGACTAAAGTCGGTAAAATCATCAAGGTTGATTTTTGAATTACCAGTGCTTAACCTATAATTTCTGTCAATGTAGTTGATCCCTGTTTCGAAGGAAAAGGTTTTGTTTAGTCCTCTTCGAACAATCATTCCTAAAGAATAGCTATATCTTGGAGATAAATCAAATTGAAAGTTGTCCGAAACAACTGAAATTTTGTTTGCATCAAAGTAAGCTGCAGGCAAAATCGGTTTATATTGTAGTCCAAACATTGTTTGTTTTTCTTGAGCTTGTACTACAGAAACAAAAAAACAAAGAATGAAAATTCTTTTAATCATTGTCAGCTACTACTCCTATTATCTCGTTGGGCATCATTTTCTTTAAGAGACCTTCTATTCCTCCTTTTAGTGTTTGAGAAGAAGAAGGGCAACCGCTACAAGCGCCTTGTAAAGAAACGGTAACAATGCCATCTTCGTATTTTTTCAAAGAGATAAAACCACCGTCTTGCTCTACAGCAGGACGAATATATTCATCAAGCAAGTCGGCAATTTTTTGTTCTATTTCGGTAAACTCTCTATTTAACTCTTCTTTGTGTTGAACAATAGGGATGTCATCTTTGGCTTGTGCATTTTCTTTAATTACCACTCCGCCATCTATTAAGTAATCTCTAATAAATTCACGCATTTCCATGACAATGTCAGACCAATCAATGCTATGGGATTTTTTGCTAACCGACACAAAATTGTTGCTAATAAATACGCTATCTACAAAAGAAAAACCAAATAACTCTAGGGCTAAAGGAGAATCAACAGCCTCTGCTCGGTTATTGAATTCATAAATACGTGTATCAACTAACATTTTATTAGCTGTAAATTTCATCACATTTGGGTTAGGTGTTGCTTCAGCATATAGTGAAACAGGAATTTTTGCTGTACTCATAGTAAGAAATTATAAGCTACAAAGTTAAGCCATTCTTTTATCTTTGAGACAAATTAAAGAAGATGGCTTTAATCAAAGAAGTGAAAGGTAAGCATCCTATTTTTGGAACAAATGTTTACCTAGCAGAAAACGCAACTATTGTAGGGGAAGTACAAATGGGAGATGATTGTTCTATTTGGTTCAATACCGTTGTCCGTGGTGATGTGCATTATATCAAGATAGGAAATAAGGTCAATATACAAGATGGGGCAGTTATTCATTGTACTTACCAAAAGACACCCGTTAATGTGGGCAACAATGTTTCTATTGGCCATAATGCGTTAGTGCATGGTTGTACTATTCACGATAATGTGTTAGTAGGTATGGGAGCTATTTTAATGGATGGTGTAGTAGTCGAAAGCAATAGTATTATTGCAGCTGGAGCGGTTGTTTTAGAAGGAACACATATTGAAAGTGGAAGTATTTATGCAGGAGTGCCAGCTAAAAAAGTGAAAGAACTAAGTGAAGATCAAACAGCGCTTTTAGTTGAAGGGATTGCTAATAATTATGTGTTGTATGCAACATGGTTTACAGCTTAATCTCTTTTAAATAGATTTCCTCATGAAAGAAAATTTTAGCTGATTTTTCGAATGAATCAGTGTAGTCTGAAACAAAAAATTGATGCTTTTTTGCTTGATTACTTAGTAAGGATTTCTTTTTTAAAAGTGCTTTTACCGATTCCGCTACTTGAGATGCAGAATCTATAATATCAACTTTTCCTTGATAATATTTTTGAATTGCTTCTTGAATAAGTGGATAATGTGTACAAGCTAAAATAAGTTTGTTTATACCCCTTAGCTTTGGGTTGCTTAAATAGGATTCAATAACAGTCTTACTTAGTTGGTCATTGTAAAAACCTTCTTCAATCATTGGAGCTAAAAGAGGAGTAGCTAAAGAGGTAACATAGACTTTAGAATTAAGTAAGTGTAATTTTTTTGGATACACTTGCGAATTAGTAGTTCCTTTTGTGCCAATAACTCCAATATGGCATTTTTGGCAATGTGTAGCTAAATGCTTTACCACAGGATCAATCACATTTATGACAGGAACCCCTTCAGCTGTTTGTTTGACTATATTATGGGCAACCGAAGAAGCTGTATTACAAGCAACGATGATTAGTTTGCACCCCCTCCTTATTAAGAATTCTGTAATTCGTTTAGAAAACTGTTGAATAGCTTCAGCGGATTTCTCTCCATAAGGAAGGTGTTCTGTATCTCCAAAATAAAGGATGCTTTCATTGGGAAGAGCTTTTTGAACTGCATTTGCTACAGTTAGCCCTCCAATTCCAGAGTCAAAGATTCCTATGGGTAAATTTTTTTGCACTTGTCGAAGTTACATAAAAAAAGCAGCTCGTAGAGAACGAACTGCTTTTTGTGTTGTCTTTGTTGATTCTATAATCCTAATTTTGCTTTTACGAGCGGTAAAATATTTTCGCTTTCTGCAGCATATAATATGTTACCAGTGCTAGCGTCAAAAATGTAAGTAAAGTTTCCTTCTTTAGCGACTTCTTCAATAGCGTTTCTAGCTTTATCTAATATAGGAGTGATTAGTTCTTGTTCTTTAGCAGCTAAAGATTCTTGTGCATTTTGTTGAAACTCTAGTATTCTCTGTTGAATGCTTTCTAGCTCTCTGACTTTATCTTGTTTCACTAAGTCGCTCATTACCGCTTCGTTTTGCTGATAGTCCGATAGTTTTTTTTCTCCTTCTGCTTGCATAGCAGCTAAGGAAGATTCTAATCCTTTAGCATAAGACTGTAACTCTTCTTGCATAGCAGAACTTTCAGGCATAATACTTAAAAGCTCGTTTGAGTTGATATATCCTAACTTGTTTTGTGCCTCTGCTGAAAATAATCCAGCTACCACAAGGTAAATGGTTAATAATGTTTTTTTCATTGTATTTAAATTGGTTATTTATATCCTAACATGCGAAGAATGTCATTGCTTTTGTCTAGATCAGGATCTGCAAAAAGCATGCTTAATTCTCCTGATTTGTCAAAAATCACTCCATATCTTTTTTCAGTTGCTAAATCTTGTATAGCGTTATATATTTTGTCCTGAATTGGTTTCACCAAATCTTGCCTTTTGGTATAGAGGTCACCATCAGGTCCAAATCTTTTTCTTTGTAATTCTTTAGCTGCTTTTTCTTTATTGATAATTTCGTTTTCTCGCTTTATCTTCATGTCTTGCGTTAGCAAAATTTGATCTGCTTGGTATTTTTTATAAAGTTGATCAATTTCTTGGTAAACTTGTTCAATGTCCTCTTGCCAGCTTAATGTCAGTTTGTCCAGCTGCTCTTGCGCTGATTGATATTCAGGAACTCTTTCTAAAATGTAGTCGGAGTCGACATAAGCAAACTTTTGAGCATAAGTTGTCAAACAAAATAAACCCAAACATGCTATCAGTATTACCTTTTTCATTGTTTTTTCTCTTCTTTTTTGCGAATTTAGTTAAAATTGTTGATTGATAGAAAAGTGGAATTGTCCTTTATTGGCATCTGTGCTTCCTGGAATATCGTCAAATCCGTAGCCCCAATCAACACCCATCATTCCCATCATTGGAATGGTAATTCGAATACCTACTCCAGCTGATCGCTTTACATTAAACGGATCAAATTCTTTAAAAGCCTCCCAAGAATTACCAGCTTCCAAAAAGGCAAGCGCATAAATAGGCGATTGTGGGTTTAATGAAAGCGCATAACGCAATTCCGTGGTATACTTGTTATACAGTGTAGCGCCATTTTCAGGTGATAAAGATCCGTTAGAATAACCTCTTAACGCAATGACTTCTCGATCGTCTAAAGCATAACCGCTTAAGCCGTCACCACCCAGGTAATATCTTTCAAAAGGAGAGAGGCCAATGTCTCGATTATACATTCCAATTAAACCATATTCTAAGTTCGTTTTAAGAACTAGTTTGTCGGCTAAACTGCTGAACCAATTAGCGCCTATGTTCCACTTGTGATATTCTACCCATTTAAACTTTTCAATATCTAGCAAATTAGAGTAATCCTCTATTCCATCAAATAGCGAATATGGAGGTGTCAGTTGTACAGATATCTTCATATTGGAGCCTCTTCTTGGGAAAGTAGGTTGGTCTACAGAATTTCTGCCTAAAGAGAAGTTGTAGCTGTAATTATATGCTGTTCCAGAACCTAAAGAACTGAAGTTAGTCCATTCATCCAGATTATATTTTTTTAAAGTAATGTTCTGATGCAATGTAAAGAAATCATCCGGCCATTGTAGTCGCTTTCCTAAACCAACCGTAATACCCGTAATTTTCATTTTCGGCATTGAATCGATAGCCATATTTGTAGATGTAGGGGAACGTTGAACAGAATGCCAAGAGCCAATGGTTAAAGCATTTGGTTTTTCACCTCCCAACCAAGGTTCTGTAAATGAAATATTAGCCGATTGGTAGTATAAGCCATTGGAAGATGCAGCAAGGCTTAAGCGTTGCCCATCTCCAGATGGTAGCGGTGTCCAGTTTCCTTTTCCTTTAGCAAACATTTTGCGTGCCGAAAAGTTGTTGAACGAAAGTCGGAATGTTCCAATTACTCTATCAGCCCCATATCCTCCTTGCAATTCTATTTGATCTGTTGATTTTTCTTCTACAATGTAGGTCAGGTCTACCGTTCCATTTTGTTGGTCTGGGCTTACATCGATGTCTAATTTTTCCGCGTCAAAATAATTTAAAGTAGCCAATTCTCTTTGCGAACGCATGATTAAAGATCGGTTGAATAAATCGCCCGGTTTTGTGCGGATTTCACGCATAATTACATGGTCGTTGGTTTTAGTATTACCCATAACCGTCACTTTATTAATACGCGCTTGTTGTCCCTCGTAAATTCGAATTTCTAAATCAATTGTATCGTTTCTCACTTCTGTTTCTACAGGAGTTACTTGAGAAAATAAATATCCATTATCTAAGTATTTTGAATGAATATCCCTGCTGTCAGGACTACCTAATAATCGAGTTTGTAACACTGTATTGTCGTATATATCACCCTTTTCTATTCCTAAAAGGTTGTCTAATTCGTTATTTGAGTACTTACTATTTCCTACCCATTTGATGTTGCCGAAGTAGTAAGGAGACCCTTCGCTAATGTGCATTTTAACGGATAGATGTCCTTCTTCATTTAACCAAATACTATCTGTAATAATTTTAGCATCTCGAAACCCCTTTTCATTATATTTAACTATAATGTTGTTCTTATCTGTTTTATATGCGTCTTCTAAGTATTTAGAAGCTTTGAATAATCGATAAAACTTTTTTTCTTTCGTTTCTTTTAGTAATCGTTTTAGTTGTTTTTCATTGAAAATGCTGTTTCCCGCAAAGCTAATTTCCGATATTTTCACCTTTTCACCTTTATAAATATTGATGACAAGTAAAACATGTTTTTTACTTTGAGGGTCTTCCTCTTGTTCAATATTGATTTCTACATTGAGAAATCCTTTTTCTATATAATAATCACGGATAATATTCTTGGTATTGCTAACTAAACTTTTAGTGATGATTTTGCCTCTAACAAGTTTTATTTTTTCACGTAGAGCATCTATGTCTGATTTCTTAATACCTGTGAATTTAAACTTAGAAAGCCTAGCTCTTTCCTCTAAATAGAAATTTAGAAAAATATTGTTTCCTTGAACTTTAGTGGCTGTAATTTGCACATCAGAAAATAATCCTTGATCCCATAATTTTTCTACTGCTTGTGTGATGTCGTCTCCTGGAACAACTAGCGTCTTACCAATATTTAATCCAGAAATTTGAATCAGTGTATTATGGTCTAGGTGTTTTGTTCCACTAATGGTAACACCACCTAAAACATATTGTTTTGGGTTCGCATACGAAATGCCTTCTAAGCTAGTATTTAAAGTTACTTGAGCTTGAATTACTATGGGAAATCCCAAGGCACATACAAATAGCAATAAGATTTTACGCATTTTCCTTTTCAATTTGTTCGCTAGTTTTTCCAAACCTTCTCTCTCTGTTTTGATAATCCAATATTGCTTCCTGTAGATGTTCTCTTCTAAAATTAGGCCATAAAACATCCGTAAAATAAAGTTCTGAGTAGGCAATTTGCCAAAGTAAAAAATTACTGATGCGATGTTCTCCGCTAGTTCTAATTAACAACTCAGGATTAGGAATATTGTGTGTACTTAAAGAAGAATCAAACACTTTTTCGTTAATGTCTTCTAATTGTAATTTTTTGTCTTCTACTTTTTTGGCAATTTTTTTAACAGCTTCTATGATTTCCCACTTAGAGCTATAACTTAAGGCTAGCACCAAGGTCATTCTTTTGTTGTTAGCTGTTTTTTTAATCACTTCTTCTAGTTTTTTCATGCACTTTTTAGGTAGATTTTCTATGTTGCCGATTGTTTGTAATCGTATGTCATTATCCATCAGGTTTTTTGTTTCCTTATTTATGGTATTAACAAGTAGTTCCATCAATGCATCTACTTCAATTTTTGGTCGCATCCAGTTTTCAGTAGAAAAAGCATAAAGTGTAAGGTATTTAACGCCTATTTCTGCAGCTCCTTCAACAGTGTCTCGGACAGCCTTAACCCCACCTTTATGTCCAAAAACACGCAGTTTTGATTGCTGTTTCGCCCAACGCCCATTACCATCCATAATTATGGCAATATGTTGAGGTAATTTGTCTGTATTGATTGAAGTTTTCAAGTTGATTAGAACAGACAAACTTTTGGTGTTTTTATAATCTTAAATGACAAGGTAATTCCAGCAAATGTATACCAATCATTCCAACCGTTTGGATTTGCTCTTTGCTTACCTGCGTTTTGACTCCAAACAGATATGTCTGCTGTTGGATTGTTAGCCAAAAAGTCTTGCAAATCTATGGTTCTATCTGATAACTGTGCTGCTATTATGTCTTCCATAACTAAATATTGCGGGTCTGCATAGCTTCCTCCTACATCATCTAAATAGTCAGTAAATGTTTTACGCATGCCGTATTCGGCTATTAAACTAAATTTTTCACCTAAACTCCATTTAACACCAACACCTAGAGGGATAGCTATTTGTGTTAAGGCGTATGGGTCTTTTTCTGGGTAATGAGCAGAGTTTTGACCTTCTGTACCTAGCGGTTGTAGCTCCACCCATTCATTACTTGTTCCATATCCGTCTCGATCAAAGGGATTTTTGGTATCCCATCTTCTTGCTTGTGGGTTGTGCTTGAAAAAAGAAATTCCAGTAAAAATAAATGGAGAGAAAGGATAACGATTGCTGCCTGTTTCGTATTCGAAAAAGTTAAACTCTATTTGTCCGGAAAGCTCTATGATTGGAGACCGGAAATGTAGATTTCTGTTGATTTTAGCAGTATCTACATTATTTGTCTTATCATTTCCTCGTAGCTCTCCAGACCATGCAGACGCTTTTAATGTAAACCGTCTGTTTAAATTATTTCTATAAATCAACCCAAGTGCAGGTTGTGCTAATTCAAAATGGTTTTCGTTCAAATCGCCAATATAGTAGGATGTTCCCATAAATACCCCTATCTCTGTAGAAGGTTTAAACGACTGTGCTTGTGTTACAATTGAAAAACACATAAGCATACATCCTATTAGCCACTTTTTCATCATGTGTGTAAATCTTTTTACTCTAAACGAGCAAATATAGGGATTTATGATAGATTGAACTTAATTTCTTTTATCCTTACCCCACATCAATTTTTCTCGAATTGTAGCAATAAAAGATTGGCTGTTAAGTTTAATTAAGTTCACTTTGAAATCAGCTTTTCGAATTTTGAGTTCTAGTGTAGGATCAATAGCTCTAGAACGAGAGTCTAAAGAAACAAGCGCTAACTCATCTCTATCTTCAACCCTTAGTTTTAAGACTCTTTCTTCAGATACAATGACAGGACGAACATTGAGATTGTGCGGAGCAATAGGCGCAATAATAAAGTTTTCTGTTCCCGGAACTACAATTGGGCCACCGCAACTTAAAGAATAACCAGTCGATCCGGTTGGTGTTGCAATAATTAAACCGTCAGCCCAGTAAGAGTTGAGGAATTCATCATCCAAAAATGCATGTATTCGTATCATGGATGAGGTGTCTTTTTTCAACACTGTTACTTCGTTCAGAGCAAAATTTGTTTCGCCAAATAATTGATTATTGGTGTCCAATTGCAAAAGTGTTCGCTCTTCAAGCATGTATTCCTTTTTTAAAAGCTGATTGATAGCATTATCAATTTGATCTGTAGAGACGCTAGAAATAAAACCTAATCTTCCTGTGTTAATTCCAAGGACTGGTATTCCGGAATTTCTTATTAAAGTAATAGTGTTAAGAAGCGTTCCGTCTCCTCCAATACTTAGTAGAATATCAGCATTTTCTTGTAATTCTCTAGGGCTGTCAAAGATGTCAATATCCTTTTTAAACTGTACATGATCAATCAGGAAGTCATGAAATTGATGTTCAATAATGATAGGCACATAATTCTCTTCCAGTTTTTGGATGAGGTGTTGTACATATTTAGCTTTCACCGGATTGAATGGGTTGCCGTAAATTGCGATTCTCATTGATTAAAAAGGATTGGAAAAGTGAATAAATAAGCCTGTTTCACCTAAGTGGTTGCGACTACATTCTAAACGTATAAGTTTATCATAATAGCTCGCAATATCTATACTGAAACCTTGACTCATTAAGAATTTGTTGTTTAAAGGATTATTGAGACCCTCTTGGTTGTATACGTAACCCATATCGGCAAAGATACTGAAGTATATAGAAAAATGGGCTTTACTAAATTGTTCCCAAGGAATAATGGATAATTGCACCTCAGTTGTTGGTAGTAAAGCCCATTTTAATGCAGTTTTTGTCATTGCAAATTGGCTACCATCTATCACATAGTATTCGTAACCTCGTAGGTAATCTTCAAATCCAATTGCTTTCTTGAAAATATATGGTATTTCGTCTTTCCAACTAGCTTTTGCTTTGATACTATTTCCTGCCGACCATCTCGGATGAAATTGATGATGATGCTCGGCTTTGGCTGTAATGGTGAAATTATGATAACTGTTCCTAATACCATGAAAAGCTTCAACACATAATTCGTACATATGTCCATCTAGCGGATATTCTTTATAATCACGCTTTTCTTGTGTAAAGTGGTAATCGAAACGAGCGTATTGAAAATTCAACGAATCTGAGAGGAAGAAATCAGGGTTTTTAACGGAATATTGCGTGCTCATTTTACTACCTTCTATTTCTAGTTTGTGAGTGTTATGTGTTCCTGGCTTGTATTGAAAAGCTAAAGATATCTTATGTTCTTTAAAGAGGTTTTCAGCTGGTAGTGTGTAAAGCAATAAATGATTATCAGTTTGGTAGTGAAATTTTCGCATTCGAAAAAGTTCTGTTTGAAATATTGCTCCCCATGTTTTTTTTGGGTTGAGATAAGGAATGTCGTATTCGAAAAGGTAATGTTCTTTGTATCCTTTTCGATATTTGATTTTAAGTAATTCGTTACGCCCACGGAAATTATACCAATTAAGAAAAACTCCATAGTTGAGTCTAGAAAAATCTTGGAATTTGGAGTGTCGTAAGCTATCCCAAAAGACATTGAAGTTTCGCTCGGATATTTCGAAAACGGGATAAGGCCATATATACCAACGCTCAGTTACTTTTATGAGTATGTCTACCTCTTTTCCTTTTATAATGGGTGTGAAGTCAATAAAGTTAAAGAGCCATTGATTGAGTAAGTTGCTTTTGTTTTCTTCTAACAATAAATATAACTCTTGAACATTAACCTGTTCTCCAACAGAAAAACTAAGCTCTCGTAGTACGGTAGCTTCTTTAGTTGTTTTAAGTCCATCAATTTGAATGTTTCGAATGTGTAATTCTTGAGCGTACAGATCCATGCTGAGCAACATGCATAAAACCGATATAAACTGCTTCATTAGATGTTAAGGTAGCGCATTAAAGAATTGTATCGATCTTGTATTCCATCATTAGATTTTGACTGGTTATAGTGAGCTGTAATGGTATAATCGTAGCGCTGGAAGGTTTGGACAACAGGATTCAAATCATTTGCATTGACTTTAATTGTTACTTTAATCATATTACTCTGCTTATGATTGCTTACATAAGAGCTTAAAATTTTCGTATTATTTCCCTCTACAATTTGTGCTATTTCGCTCATGGAATAGTCGTTTTTGTTCATTTCTAATATTATAACACCTCCTTCAGATTGCATAGCTACTATAGATGCTAATGCTTTGAGGATTGAACGGATACTGATAGCTCCTACATAGCGGTTGTTATCTACTACTGGAATAAGTGTAAGGTCATTTTCGTTGACCATTTTGACTATTTCAAAAACATCATGTTCGAAAGTCACAAACACTTGCTTGAGCAAGATGCTATTGATGGGTTTTTCTTGATTATGCATATCCCAGATATCATCTTCTGAAATAAGTCCTAAGAGCTGCCCTTTTTCTACAACGGGTAAATGCGACACTTTAAACTCGTCCATTAAGGACATGGCATTCATACCACTATCGTTAGGCAATGCAGGGCTAATGTCGGTAGCTATGAGTTTTTGACTTAGCATAATCTTGTGGCAAACATAAGTAATAGTATTTATACCTTTGTATTTTTTATAAGAGATGACGAAACTAAGTGTTAACATCAATAAAATAGCAAGTCTGCGAAACGCTCGAGGAGGGAACTTGCCTAATGTGAGTTTGGCTGCACAGCGTTGTGAGCAGTTTGGAGCGGACGGTATAACCGTACACCCTAGACCGGACGAGCGACATATTACTTACCGTGATGTGGAAGCTTTGAAGTCTTTGGTGCAGACTGAGTTTAATGTTGAAGGTTATCCTTCAGAGCGTTTTATGGATTTAGTATTAGCTACTAGACCGGATCAGGTTACTTTGGTTCCAGATCCTCCTTCAGTGTTGACTTCTAACGCTGGTTGGAATACTGTAGGTGAGAAAGGATTTTTACAAGATATTGTTGGAGTGTTAAAAGATGCAAATATCCGCACCTCTATTTTTGTTGATACGAACTTAAAATTTGTGGAAGGTGCTTTAGCTTGTGGTACTGATAGGGTAGAGCTGTATACTGAAAGTTACGCTGTGCAATATATGCAGGATAGGGAGCAAGCGGTGGCTCCTTTTGTTGCTGCTAGCAAACTTGCGGGGGAACTTGGTTTGGGACTTAATGCTGGACATGATTTGAATTTAGAAAACTTAGCATTTTTTGCAGAGCAGGTCCCTAATCTACTTGAAGTATCTATCGGACATGCGCTTATTTCGGACGCTTTGTACTTAGGTTTGGAGAATACAATTCAGTTATATAAACGTCAATTAAAGTGAAACTTTTTTCAAGAATAATGGGAGAGGGACAACCATTACTCATTGTACATGGTTTATTTGGCATGTCGGATAATTGGCAGAGTTTAGGCAAGCAATTTGCTGATTTTTTTGAAGTACATTTAATTGATCAAAGAAACCATGGTAGATCGCCACATAGTAGGGTTTTTAATTATAAAGTATTGGCTGAGGATTTAGTGAAGTATATAAAAAATCATAAGTTGAAAAATGTGATTTTGATGGGACACTCTTTGGGAGGTAAAACAGCTATGGAGCTTACTGTTCAGCGCCCTGATTTAGTGGAGAAATTGATAGTAGTTGATATATCTCCAAAAGCTTACCCTGTGCATCATAATAAGATCATTGAAAGCTTATTTAGTTTAGACTTTAGTGAGTTAAAGAGTCGCAGCGAGGCTGATAGAAAATTGGCAGAATATATTGTTGATGCTAATGTTAGGCAGTTTTTATTGAAGAGCTTGTATTGGGTTGAGAAAGGTCGATTAGCTTTTCGGTTTAACCTAGAGTCAATAGCAGAACAATTAGAAGAGGTTGGAAAAGCTTTAGCTGATAATTTGAAGTATAAGGGTTCTTGCTTATTTATAGATGGTGCTTCCTCAACTTACATATTGGATGAGGATGAGGGTTTGATATTGAAGCACTTTCCAGAGGCGAAGATTGTGACTATTTCTGATGCAGGGCATTGGATACATGCAGAACAGCCAAAACAATTTTTTGATGAGGTAATGCGTTTTTGTATTGCAGATTAGACAAAGAAATAGAAAATAAAAGCCCCGCATTTGTGGGGCTTTCTTTATGGTTTTAATTGGAGTTCTTTTTTTACTGTTCCGTTTTGATAAATATAGAATTGAACTTCTCCTTTTTTAGCTGGTGTTTTACGACCTAGAACATCCGTAATGTACAAAAGTTTCCCTTTATCTTGCGGATTATTTTCTTCTAGCTGAATACTAGTAGGTGCTAGTTCGTTGTATCGCTCAATAAATTCTTGATAGTATTGGTTAGCTATGTTTTGATTGTAGTAAAAAACGGTGTTTTCGTCATTACTATTTTCGGCAGCTGCCGACCAATTGTGTGAGCCAGTAATCACTAATGGATCAGAAGAGGCTAAAGATTGATCGATAATAGCGTATTTGTGATGCATAATATTTGGCACGCCTGTATGTGAACGCACATCTATCCCTGCATCGATAAGATATTGGTATTCGGATCCCGTAGTATTTACCTGTTCTATAATACCTTGCACTGTTACACTATTGTTATGTGCATTTTCTAATGCCCATCCTAAATCGTTTTGTGTAAATACGAGTAATGCAAAATTGAGTTCGTCATTAGCTGTTTGAAAAGCATCAATTAACTTATTGGTGGTGTTGTCTGAAGGAGAAAAATATACTTCCATGAAATCGCCATTCACAGAAAATAGGTGTGGAGTGTTGTCTGTTTTATTAGATCCAAAAAGGGCATTATTAGCATTTGGTTGTAAGGAGTCTGATCCCCACATCTCATTAAACTCGAGTTCGTATGTACGAGCAATAGATTGGTCTTGAATTAAAAGTAGATTGTTGTAATCGTCAAAAAGTTGTCCATTTGTCCAATTAGTAGCTCCAGTAATTACCCAAGAACTATCGGCAATATCAGCATCAATTATTACAAATTTATTGTGCATGATTCCAGAACCTCCTAGTTTTTCCAATACTTGTATGTTGGGATCTAAATCACCAAGTGCTAGTGTAGCGGTTGTTCCACATGTTAGGTATCGTACAGCTACACCTCTATTATAAGCATCATTAATTGCAGTAGTTATAAGCGCATCTGAATGATTATAAATTGCGATATCAAGAGTGTGTTCGGCTTTATCGATATACGCTTTAATGGTGTCGTTCATACTAGCACCAATGTTGTGTGCGTTTTGTATGATGGATACGCTATGGTCGACTGAATTATTGAAATAGGCATGCACAGTACCACTTGAATTAGATACGGTTGCAAATACCCCTATAGCAGAAAAAGCAGTATCTGTACCATCTATAGAAAACGCTTGTGCATAGTATATGGTACCTGGTAATAGCCCTGATAGACTTAAACTATGAGTGCTTGTTGTTGTGCTATTACTTATAGTGTCTATTTCTAAGTTCGAGCTTAGTCCATAAGCAATATTTGAGTTTCCTGTATTGTCTGTTATCCAACTTAAATCGAAACCACTATTGCTTAGATTACTTTGTATTAAAGCAGAAGTCATGTTGATGCCGCCACTGAAAATGATGTCGCTTGCATCACGTGGTAATAGTTGATATCCTCCAATGCCTGATGTGGCATATTGTGACGCAATTCCGATAAGTGTTATTGGTGCTGCAGGAACAAGGGATCCAATTAAAGGATGTCCGTTTCTCAAATATAGAATACCATTTTCTCCATTGGCAGAAAAACTGTGTGCCCCTTGTGTAAAATTACTTCCTCCATTACTGATAATTACATTTTCAATTTGTACAAGTTCAGATTCAGTGTTTTCATCTATTTGTAATGGTGAAATTATCTGTGGATTAATACTATATCCTGTTCCATGATTACTAAAGTTATTTACAGGTTGTATTTCAAGTAATCCATTATAATCAACAAGTTCACCAGTCACAGTAATACTGTCTCCACGCAATGTTCCAACAAGATTATTAGGGTCATAAGCAGCTATTGCGGCAGTTGCATCTTCGATATATCGAATAGGACCTAGTTCATCACCATTTGTTATGATTCCGCTGATAGTCACTGTGCTTCCAATTGTTTGTGTTCTTGCTGTAGCAATATTTTGTGCTTGTACACTTGATAAACAAAGTGTTAATAAAACTAGATAAATAAATTTCATTTCTAAAAGTTTAATTTGATTGATGCGTTATATCTTCTCCCCATACCTACAAATACACCAGCAGATGTAGCATCGAAGTTTTCGGTGTTACCAGGAATGTACTGATCGTTGTTTTGAGCATCGGATATGTATGTTTTGTCGAATAAGTTCAGCACACTTAAGTTGAAGCGTAAAGCCATTTTTTTGTTGATTGGAAGTTTAAATCCTGCGTATAAGTTGTATAAATTATAAGAGGGTATCATCCAGGATTCTGTTCCTACAGTTGCTCCTGTTAAAGAGATAGGGTCGAAGTCGGCATAATGATTGTCGTAGTAGGACCTTCTAATTTTTACCCAAGTGTTTTTAGAGATATCCCAGCGAATGCTCATTGCAAACTGTATTTGTGCAGCATCTCCTACATGCACTCCTTGTGCATCAAAAGCAACTACTTCTTGATTTCCATTTTCGTTTAGTACAGGCATTCCTTCATCATCATAAAAACGAGCAGTATCTTTTGATGTCCAAGTCCAATCACCAATAGAACTCATCCATTCAATAGTAATAGGTTTTAGTTTGAACGCCCAGTCGAGCTCTACTCCCCTGTGTAGCGCATCCATTCCATTGATGTTTGCTTTGTAAGGCATGTCGTCAATAATCACTGTAACCCCCCCGTTAACTGGTTTATTTTTCCAAATGGTGTTGTAAGCATTGGCGTTTAAAGAGAAATGAGTAGAGCGGTAGGCATATCCAGCCTCTAAAGCTTTAACAAATTCGTTTTGGATATCTCGAAAAAGTTGATTGTTATAGTCGAAAACATTACCAAACTTTGGGGCTTTAGAAATATAACCTGCATTTATAAAAACATTGTGATAGTCGTTGATGTTATAATTAGCACCTGTTTTAAAGGTCCATCCGTGAAACTTTTGCCATTCGCTTTGCGCATGTTTAGCTTCCGATGATTTTTGTGTGTAAGCCAAGCCATTATGAAATATTGTATCTTCTACCATTACTTTGTTGGCTCCTGCAATATTTCCATTCTCATCATAAGTGATTTCAGTACTTACAGAAGTGCCTAAAGCTTCATTATAAGTTGTATCTGCTAAAACTAAATCTTTCTTCTTGAAATAATCAATTCGCTTATACATGGATGTTGCTTCGGAAACATTTAGAAACAAGCTGAATTTATCATCTGCATATTCTAATTGCCCAAAACCACCATACCATTTAACTAAGCCATCGTAATTGTAGCTGATTTTATCTCCTACTGTTTTCATTAATGATGTTTGTGTTTTATTGGCATCATCGATGAAATAGTCCCCACCTAATAAATCGTAAACTTCTTGATAGTGTTCTCCTTTGTAAGAGCGCGCATCCAATCCTCCTGAAATTGTTGTGTATTCAGATAAACTATAGTTAACAGTAGAAAGTAAGCCGTACCAATAGTGATTGTTGAACGAGCTTTTAAGTATTGTTGTAGATTTGTGTAAATCGGAACTATATAGAGGGTCTATCATCGCTATATTTTCGTCATAGATCGGTTGAAGGTTTAGCTGACCTTCTTCATCGTAGTTAGAGGTTTGTCCGTCTAAGCGAGTTCCGCCTCCGTTACCAATAGAAGCGTAGGCAATATTTGAAATGTGTAATTTATTGTTTACAGCCCAAAAATCTCGTAAAGAAAATTGTGGTTTATGATAGTAGTTTTTGCGTGTATTTAGTGCTATTCTTTCCCCTTTAATGGTGTCACCATTTTCGTTTAAGCTCCATCGGTTAAGCCATCCCCAATGTCTATTATATTGTCTTCCTTTATCCATTAAGGGTTGTCCAGTAGTGTCCGCTCCAACACTTAACGCAAAGTCACTATCAAAAGTGCTAATACTGCTTTTGTAACTCCTTTGTCCATGTTCTTGAGGTGCGCCCATAGCAGAAAGACTTATGATATGTTTTCCAATACTTTTTTGAATTTTTGCATAGTAGAAATAACCCTTTGTGAAGTTTTGAGCGACCCATCCATTACCTTCTTTATAGGAGCCTGCAAGAGTCAGTCCCCAGCCAGATTCGCTTTTACCAGTATTAAGTCCAAATGAAGTGTTGATATAGCCATTAGGTCCAATACTTTGCTTCAGCATTCCGCCAGCTTTATTACTGATTCCTTTTGTAATAATATTCATGGTTCCTCCAATTGAAGGGATAGCTATTTTAGAAGCCCCTAAACCTCTTTGCACTTGAGTGTTACTTGTAACAGAGCTTAATCCAAACCAGTTAGACCAATATACCCATCCATTCTCCATGTCATTAACAGGTATTCCATCAATCATTACAGCAATGTTTCTTTGGTTGAAACCACGTATATTGATTCTTGCATCACCATCTCCTCCACCTTGCTGTGTAGCGTAAACACCAGGCGTGGAATTGAGTAGCATAGGTATATCTTGTCCAGCCAATTCCTCTTCTATTTTCTTGGCTGGAATCGTAGAAAAGGCAACAGGTGTTTTTCGGTCGATTGCCACATCTGCAACTACCTCTACCTCACTTAATGTTGTTGTTTTAAGATTGATGTTTAGTTCAGTGTTTCTATCAATTCGAATCTCTTTTTGATAAGCTTGATACCCCACATAGGAGGCAGTAATGGTATAAGTTCCCTTTTTCAACCTTAATTCAAATTGACCATCGAAGTTGCTCACAGTCCCTTCTCCATCAGCATGTAATATAGTAGCGCCAATTAAAGGTTCTCCGGTATTTTTATCGCTGATTTTTCCGTTAAGTATATGCTGTGCCTGAGTATTGTAACTAAGAAATAGTATGCAGAAAAGAGATAGGTAGCGCATAATAAAGCGTTAAAAAACGCCAATCGAAATTAGCGTTTGTTGTTATTGTATGATTAGTTTTTCTTCCCATACTCCATCTGTGTTGTTTAATTGTATGAAGTAAGTTCCGCTGCTTAATTGATCGGTATTAATAGTAATAATCTTTTGTTCGCTTGTAAATTTTCTAACGGTTTGTCCAAACATATTAATTATGCTGATATTGCCTAATGTATGCTCTCCTTGTAAAATTAGTATATTGTTATTAGCGCTAGGATTAGGATACATACGAACCTTTATTTTAGTTGTTTCGATTTCAAGTGGCAAATTGTGACAATCACAATTATGTGTGCCTAATTCTGTAAAAGTGTTTGTTGCTAATGTGTCCCACTCGGCAGTTGGGTCAAATAGAATAGGGCTAGTTGTTACACCTCGCTTTATGTTGGACTTTCTGATAAGCGTATGATCCCTAGTCCACCAGTCACCTCCATTAGCATCAGTAAAACCAGCTGATGCATCATTTGTCCAAGCATAACCTGGGTCTTCTCCGATTTTTCCGAAAATATCTACTGTATTTCCATTCTTTCTTAAACCTAACGCATCATCTCCATTAAATACCATTACTCTACAGCCATTTGTTCCAGAGTTATAGTCAGCGGAGTAAAATGAAGAGTTTGAGAAAGTGTTGCCAATATTCAATAAATCAGCAAATAAGATTGTATCATATCCAGTTCCATTAGGGTCTTGTCTATCTAATAGAGCTATAAAAGTTCCATATGCAGGAACTGTTCCTGTTAAAGGTTGTACATATTGAATGTCAGATTCAATTGATTCTCCAGCACCATTAGAGTATCTTACTAGGTCGTAAGTGTTATCTAATATAACATCGTTAGGTGTTGGGTTGTAAAGCTCTAAAGCTTTATTGTTGTGGCTTCCTTCAACATATTCAGAAATGAATAATTCTGTGCAATCTTGTTGTACTATTTGTGCTTGTGCTAATAGCCCTAGCATTATAAATGGTAGAAAAATGATTTTTCGCATTGTGTGTAGTTTTTGGTTATACCTCACAAACTTACTATTTTATCTTTTATATTTGAATTTATCAATGTGAATTGATGGTAAAAAAAAGTGAATTAAAAATGAAGAAAATCAACACTTTTGAAGAATATCAAGCGGAATATGCAAGAAGTGTGTTAACACCCGAACTTTTTTGGGCAGGAAAAGCCAATAGTTTTTATTGGTACAAGAAGTGGGATAGTGTTTTGAATTGGAATTTTAACGAGCCCAATATTAAATGGTTTGAAGGAGGTAAGCTCAATATTACTGAAAATTGTTTAGATAGACACCTAAAGAAAAGAGGGGAAAAAACAGCAATTACTTGGGTTCCTAATGATCCGAATGAAGAGAGTAGGTGCTTGTCTTATAAGGAACTACACAGAAAAGTTTGTAAGTTTTCGAATGTTTTGCGTTCCAATGGAGCAAAAAAAGGAGATCGAATATGCTTATATATGCCCATGGTGCCAGAATTAGCTATCGCTGTCTTAGCCTGCGCTCGCATAGGAGCTATCCACTCGGTGGTATTTGCAGGATTCTCAGCACAGTCTTTAGCCGATAGAATTAATGATGCTTCTTGTAATATTGTAGTAACAGCAGATGGCGCTTTTAGAGGAGTAAAAACAATAAGTTTAAAAACGATTGTAGATGAAGGACTGCAACAGTGCGATACAGTGAACAAAGTAATTGTATTGGAGCGCACTAAAGAAGATGTGCTTATGCATGAAGGAAGAGATGTTTGGTGGCATGAAGAAATGACCTCAGTTAGTGAAATTCGTCCAGCTGAAGTGATGAGCTCTGAAGATCCTTTATTTGTATTATATACTTCCGGATCTACTGGCAAACCAAAAGGAGTAGTGCATACTACAGCTGGTTATATGGTATATGCCGAGTACTCATTTCGCAATGTGTTTCAATATGAAGATGGAGATGTGTATTGGTGCACGGCCGATATTGGTTGGATTACAGGACATTCCTATATTATTTATGGGCCTCTACTTGCTGGAGCAACAACCATGATGTTTGAAGGCGTCCCTACATATCCAGATGCTAGTCGGTTTTGGAATATTATAGATAAGTATAAAGTGAATATTTTTTACACTGCACCGACAGCTATTCGTGCTTTACAAGCCAAGGGATTGGATTTTTTAGAACCTTATAAGCTCGATTCTTTAAAGGTGTTAGGAACTGTTGGGGAGCCTATTAATGAAGAAGCTTGGCAGTGGTATCACAAACATATTGGAAAAGAAAAATGTCCTATTGTAGATACTTGGTGGCAGACTGAAACTGGTGGAATCATGATTTCTCCATTGGCAGGAATTACAGAGTTAAAACCAACTTATGCTACTTTGCCTTTACCAGGAATACAACCTTGTTTGGTGGATGCTGATGGACAAGAGTTAGAAGGAAATGATGTAAGTGGAAATTTATGCATTAAGTATCCCTGGCCATCTATGATACGCACTACTTATGGTGATCACGAACGATGCCGACAAGTATACTTCTCTACTTATCAAGATAAATATTTTACCGGTGATGGTTGCCGAAGAGATGAAAATGGCTTTTATCGAATTACTGGAAGGGTAGATGATGTAATCAATGTTTCAGGACATCGTATAGGTACCGCAGAGGTTGAAGATGCCATCAATACTTACGAAAATATTGTAGAGTCCGCTGTGGTTGGTTATCCGCATGAAATCAAAGGACAAGGGATTTATGCTTTTGTTATTTGTAATGGCGATGTGGAAAATGAAGAAGTATTAAAAGCAGCTGTTCTTACACAGGTAACACAAGTTATTGGCTCTATTGCTAAACCAGACAAAATACAAGTAGTAAGTGGTTTGCCTAAAACAAGATCAGGTAAAATCATGAGGAGAATATTAAGAAAAGTAGCCTCTGGAGATATGAGTAAACTTGGTGACACAAGCACCTTATTAGATCCTTCCATTGTAGATAAAATAAAACAAGGCGCTATTCAGTAAAGGCCATTGCAATTTCTTACTTTTGTAATCCAATTAAAAACAATGTCAGATAGCTTAATAATAATTCCCACTTACAATGAAAAAGAAAATATTGAGCGTATTTTACGCAAGGTATTTGCTTTAGAAAAAGCTTTTCATGTATTAATTGTTGATGATGGTTCCCCAGACGGAACAGCTGATATTGTGAAAGGACTTCAAAAAGAATTTCAAGGGTTACATATTGAAGAGCGTACAGGTAAACTAGGCTTAGGAACAGCTTATATCCATGGATTTAAATGGGCTTTAGAAAGAGATTATCAATTCGTGTTTGAAATGGATGCTGATTTTTCTCATGATCCTAATGATTTAACTAGATTATATTATGCTTGTGTAGAAGTAGGAGATGTAGCAATAGGTTCTCGCTATGTGAATGGAGTAAATATTGTTAATTGGCCAATGAGTCGATTGCTGATGTCTTATTTTGCATCGAAATATGTAAAGTTTGTTACAGGGCTTCCTATTCATGACTCTACCGCTGGTTATAAGTGTTATCGAAGAGAAGTGCTAGAAAACATTAATTTAGATAACATTCAGTTTGTAGGTTATGCTTTCCAAATAGAGATGAAATTTAAAGCATGGAAGTATGGCTTTAATGTAGTAGAAGTTCCAGTGATTTTTACAGACCGTACCGTAGGAGAATCTAAGATGAGTTCGGACATCTTTTTTGAAGCATTTATTGGAGTAATTCAGATGAAAGTAAGAAGTTGGTTTAGAAAGTTTGAACGTAAATCGAATGGTGACAACACTCATTAAAAACGCTACTATAGTTAATGAAGGAAAGATTTTTCAATCAGATGTATTCCTTCAAAATGGTATCATTCAAGAAATTTCAGAAAACATAGAGCGCGCTGCAGATCAATTAGTAGACGCAAGTGGTAAGCACCTTATCCCTGGTGTAATAGATGATCAAGTGCATTTTAGGGAGCCAGGTCTAACACATAAAGCAGAAATTTATACTGAAGCTAAGGCAGCAGTTGCAGGAGGGATTACTTCCTTTATGGAAATGCCAAATACGAAGCCACAAGCCTTAACACAAGATTTGTTAGAAGAGAAATTTCAAAGGGCTTCCCAAGTTTCTTTAGCTAATTACACATTCTTTATGGGTGCTTCTAACGATAATTTAGAAGAGGTGCTGAAGACAGACCCAAAAACAGTTGGGGCTGTAAAGATTTTTATGGGCTCTTCTACTGGTAATATGTTGGTAGATGACCGTTCAGTATTGGAAGAAATTTTTGCGAATTCTCCAATGTTGATAGCGGTACATTGTGAGGATGAAGCAACGATACAAGCTAATACAGATATATATAAAGCACAATTTGGAGAGGATGTTCCAATTGAATGCCATCCTAAAATAAGAAGCGCTGAAGCATGTTATAAATCGTCAAGTATGGCTGTAGAGTTAGCTAAAAAACACAACACTCGACTGCATGTTTTTCACCTTTCTACAGCTAAAGAAATGGAGCTGTTTGATAATAGTATTCCATTAGCTGAAAAGCGTATTACAGCAGAAGTGTGCATTCATCACCTTTGGTTTGAAGAAAGTAAGTATGCTGAAAAAGGAACACATATTAAGTGGAATCCGGCAGTAAAAACGGAAACTGATAGAGAGGCTGTCTTTCAAGCTTTGCTAGACGATAAAATTGATGTGATTGCAACAGATCATGCGCCACATACCTTAGAAGAAAAAGACAATACTTACTTCAAGGCACCTTCTGGTGGCCCGTTAGTACAACATGCGCTTCCTGCTATGTTAGAGTTTTATCATCAAGGAAAAATCACTTTAGAAAAGGTGGTAGAAAAAATGAGCCATGCGCCAGCTATCTGCTTTCAAATAGAAAGCAGAGGCTTTATTCGTGAAGGATTTGCCGCTGATTTAGTTTTAGTTGATTTAAAAAATCCTTGGGAGGTAAGTAAAGAAAATGTGCTCTATAAATGTGGCTGGTCTCCTTTTGAAGGTACAACATTTCAATCATCAGTAACACACACTTGGGTAAACGGTCATTTAGCTTATGCTAATGGTTTATTTGATGAAAGTCAAAAAGGTCAACGTCTCTTATTTAATAGATAAAAAAAAGACATCCATTATGGATGTCTACTTTATAAAAAAAAGAGTTTTTTAGTATTTATTAGTTTTCTTCTTGCTCACTGTGCTCATGATCATGGATTTCACCATCACCATGCTCATGTGAGTGAGTGCTATCTTTTTTAGAAGAGCAACATTCTTTTTTAGCTTCGTCAGAAGAACATTCTTTTTTAGCTTTGTCAGAAGAGCAACATTCTTTATTAGCTTTGTCAGAAGAGCAACATTCTTTTTTAGCTTCGTCAGAAGAGCAACATTCTTTTTTAGTTTCTGTAGAAGAACATTCAGAAGAAGAATCTTGAGATCCTCCTACGCAAGCAACTAAGCCCATAGAAACAATTGTCAGTACAAATAATATTTTTTTCATTTTTTTTTTTTTTAGGTGCAATTTACTCTACAAATATAGTTATTTCTTTACAGATAAATATTTTAGCTTTGTTTACATGAGATATATAGTAATAATTTGTTTTCTTCTTATAGCTTGTGACACTTGTAAAAAAGAAATCCCACAAAAGATATTGTCTGACAAAAAAATGGTTTCCATTTTGAGTGATGTACATTTGTTAAAAGGAAAGATTTCTGTTTGGAGAAAAACACAAGCTGTTAGTCAACTACAAGAGGACTCTTTGCTTCAGATTTTATATGAAAAGCATAACATCAGCAAGGCAATTTTAGATAGTAACTTAACTTATTATACTTTACAAGAATCAGAGTTATTAGAGCAAATTTATACAGAAGTTGTAGAGGTTTTGAAAAAGCAAGAGGCAGATTTAGGAAATTAAACCTCTTTCAAAAACCATTCACTGTATTTTTTTATACTTGCTCTAATGGGTGTATGTGTAAAACCAAAATCGCTTATTTTTTTATTA
>CEWG01118248.1_pt1 | contig 23224 bp, 20 predicted proteins | sample 361411 | NCBI WGS metagenome assembly CEWG01 (sample SAMEA2622173, study PRJEB7988) | marine metagenome | biome: marine biome (ENVO:00000447); feature: surface water layer (ENVO:00002042); material: "saline water (ENVO:00002010), including plankton (ENVO:xxxxxxxx)" | depth 5 m | reverse complement strand
TTTTTTGATAATGCAGAAGGTTATGAAAGAGGTGAATCTGAAATTGTCATGGGTAAAGCCTTGAAGGAGCTCGATAATCCCAGAGATTCTTATTGTGTTTCATCAAAAGTATTTTTTGGATCAAGAGAAAATCCACTACCTACCCAAATAGGACTCAGTAGAAAGCATATAACAGAGGCCTGTCATCAAGCTATGGAGAGACTTCAAGTCGACTATCTTGATCTATACTTTTGTCATAGAGCGGATAAAGATACCCCAATTGGCGAGACAGTTTGGGCGATGCATAACCTTATTACGCAAGGAAAAGTTCTTTACTGGGGCACATCCGAATGGACTGCTGAAGAAATATCAGAAGCTTACGAATTTGCTTTCTCAAACCATTTAACTCCGCCATCAATGGAGCAACCTCAATATAATCTGCTAGATAGAAATAGATTTGAGAATGAGTATGGTCCCCTTTACGAAAAATATGGATTGGGCACAACAATATGGTCTCCTCTCGCTTCTGGTGCTTTAACTGGAAAATATCTCGATGGCATTCCAGATGGTTCAAGAGCTTCATTATCTGGATATGAATGGCTGAAGAAAAGTATGGTTGAATCTGATAGGGGTCAAGACAGAATGAAAAGAGTAAGTAAATTGGCTCCCATTGCAGAAAAACTGGATATAAGCATGTCTAACTTAGCAATAGCATGGTGCCTTCTGAATAAGAATGTTTCAACTGTGATCCTTGGAGCATCCAAGCTGGAGCAGTTAGAAGAGAACCTCAAAAGCACAGATGTTATCTCTTTACTTGACGAGAATATTCAGAACGAACTTCTTTCTATCTAGATTTTAAGTCTAAGATCAAAATCTACTTCACCTGTAGAGTTGTGCTCTGCAAGCATCTCGTTTACATGAGTAATTGTCTCTTCATGCATCTCGCAAGACTTCCTGGTACTCATATCTACATGAACAAGTACATTTTCGGTGAACGCTGAGACATCACCAGCCTGATTAAGAATTACACCTCCATAATGTATCAACTTCGGCTTGACCGCAAAGTACCTAAAACAAGGAAGTGCAAGCTCGCCCTCCTTCATCTCCTTTAAATATCTGATATTCATTTCAAGAGTAAAAAAAGAAAAGCCCTTTTCGAATAGATTCGAATTAAACCCCAATGCAGAATAGAAAGGAAATTCATCTTCAAATATTTGGGCGTAATAAATTACATTCATATGGCCATTCAGGTCGCACATATCTTCCGTAATAAGTACTTCATTTCCCAGATAAGGAAATTTATCTTTCATTTCTTTCTCCATTTTTTATTTAAGTCGCTTCAAGGGTCATGAGTTTTGACCTTCAGAAGATACTACCTCAACTTTATCTACTTTCCTAAAGCCCTTAGGCAAAAAATTTCCCCTTCGTCCTCTATTTCCAGAAAAATTCTCAAGGTCCTTATGCTTAATTGTAAAATGCCTCTTTCCGCTTATTAGCTTCAATTCTCTTCCTTCACCAATAACAGCTATCTCTTGAAGAAATTCCTCACCGCTTTCAAAGTTAGCTTTAGGAATTCCAATAATTTTATTACCCTTTCCTCTAGCAAGTTGAGGTAATTCAGAGTGAGGAAAAACTAACATACGTCCCTGATTTGTAATTGCAGCCAGTACATCATTCTCATCTTTAATTAAGCTAGGTAGAAGTACTTTTGCATTCTCCTGGACTTTAATTGCAGCCTTACCAGATTTATTTTTGGTTTGTAAATCTCCTAAGTTAGCTACGAATCCATAGCCAGATGAAGTTGATAAAATTATCTTTTCTTCATTTCCTCCTGAGACCACGCCCATAAAAGTTACTCCTGAATCTGCATTCAATCTACCAGAAAGAGGCTCGCCCTGGCCTCTTGCTGAAGGTAATGAATGACAAGCCAAGGTATAAGCTTTTCCCTTTGAATCAAAAAAGATCGCATTCTGATTATTTCTTGAAGAAGCTGAAGCAAAAAAACTATCTCCTTCTCTATAATTCAAGGTCTCGGGATCAATATCATGCCCTTTAGCTGCCCTTATCCAACCTCTTTCTGAAAGAACAATAGTAACTGGATCAGATGATATGAGCTCATTTTCATCAAAAGCAGTTGCCTCCTCCCTCACGACGATAGGACTATTTCTATCATCACCATAAATTTCTGCATCTGATTTTAGTTCGTTTTTAATCAAAGTTTTAAGTCTGGATTTTGAACCCAAAATCTTTTCTAAATCTTTTTTCTCAGAGTCTAAGGTTCCTTGTTCATCCTTAATTTTTATTTCTTCGAGTTTAGCCAATTGCCTTAATCTTATTTCTAAGATTGCTTCTACCTGAATAACGCTAAGTTTGAATTTTTTCTGGAGAACCTTCTTTGGATCATCCTCGTTTCTGATGATGTTTATCACCTCATCTATATTTAAGTAAATGACAAGCAAACCTTCTAGAATATGTAATCTATCTAGCACCCAATCCAAGCGATGCTGCAGTCTCCTAGTGACGGTTTGCGATCTAAAAGTCAGCCATTCCTTTAAGACTGATTTGATGTCTCTAGTTTGAGGTTTACCATTAAGCCCAATTAGATTCATGTTAACTCTGTAATTCTTTTGCAGGTCCGTTGTGGCAAACAAATGATTCATTACAGCTTCTTTATCTACTCTGTTAGATTTTGGAACCAATACAAGCCGAGTAGGGTTTTCTTCATCGCTCTCATCTCTTAAGTCCACAATCATTGGTAACTTTTTTCCATCCATTTGTAATGCAATCTGTTCGAGAATCCTTGAACTTGATGTTTGATGAGGAAGCGCAGTAATCAAGATCTCTCCATTTTCAATTTCATATGTCGCCCTCATCCTCACAGAGCCCCTTCCAGATATGTAGATCTCCTTCAACTCATCCTCTGAAGATATAATTTCCGCTTTGGTTGGAAAATCTGGTCCTGGAATTATTTTGTAAAGCTCCTCAACAGTGACTTTCGGTTCATCAAGAATCTTTATACAGGCATTTACAATTTCATTTAAGTTATGAGGCGGTATGTCTGTAGCCATACCAACCGCTATTCCAGTTGCACCATTTAATAATAAATTTGGAAGTCGTGCAGGAAGTACAGAGGGCTCTAGTAGCGTGCCATCGAAGTTACTTGCCCAATCAACCGTGCCTTGCCCTAACTCTTCTAGCAAGTTTTTTGCATATGGAGAAAGTCGGCATTCTGTATATCGCATGGCAGCAAAAGATTTAGGATCATCAATTGAGCCCCAATTTCCTTGACCATCAATTAGAGGATATCTTGTTGAAAAAGACTGAGAAAGAAGCACCATTGCCTCATAAGCTGCTGTATCTCCATGGGGATGAAACTTACCTATAACATCTCCAACAGTCCTTGCGCTTTTTTTATATTTTGCTGCTGAACTAAGGCCCAGTTCGGACATTGCATAAATAATCCTCCTTTGGACCGGTTTCAATCCATCTCCGATGTGAGGAAGAGCTCTATCAAGAATGACATACATGGAGTAATCGAGATAAGCCTTTTCACTGAACTGACTCAGTGATTGTTGCTCAAGCTTTTCAGACATTGGCTAAATTCCCCTTATCCTCAAGCCATTCCTTTCTGTCTTGAGACCTTTTCTTTGATAGCAACATGTCAACCATCTGTGCAGATTTGTCACCATTCTTAATGGTAAGTTGAACTAATCTTCTTGCCCCAGGGAGCATGGTTGTTTCCCGAAGCTGTGATGCGTTCATCTCACCCAGACCTTTGAATCTTTGAACTTCAATTTTAGTCCGTTTATTTTTCTTCTGTAGCTCAGTTACTAATTTATCCTTCTCTTCATCGTCTAGTGCGTAATGAACATCTTTGCCTTGATCAACTCTATATAGAGGAGGCATAGAAACATATACTCTACCAGCCTCTACGAGCGGCCTAAAATGTTTAAGGAACAGAGCACACAGAAGGGTTGCTATATGCAATCCATCTGAATCTGCATCAGCTAATATACAAACTTTCCCATATCTCAATCCTTCAAGATTATTGCTTCCTGGTTCAACGCCAAGAGCTATTGCTATGTTATTTACTTCTTGAGATGCTAAAACTTCGCTGACATCAACTTCCCAAGTATTCATGATCTTTCCTTTAAGAGGAAGAATTGCTTGGAAATTTCTGTCTCTTGCTCTTTTCGCCGAACCTCCAGCTGACTCACCCTCTACCAAAAATAATTCCCCTTTTTCAGGATCATCATTAGTGCAATCAGTTAACTTGCCTGGTAATGCAGGTCCAGAGATAATTTTTTTTCTATCAACTTTCTTATTACTTTTTTGTCTAGCCTGTGCATTTGCAATACAAATTTCAGCTATAGTCTCGCCTTCTTCAGTGTGTTGATTTAACCAAAGACTGAAAGAGTCTTTTATTATTTGAGAGGAAATGTTTGTGAACTCTTTAGATGAGAGCCTTTCTTTAGTTTGGCCGGTGAATTGAGGATCTTTAACCTTCGCAGAAATTATTGAACTGCAATTCAACCATATATCGTCTGCAGTTAACTTTACTCCTCTAGGAATAAGATTTCGAAAATCACAAAACTCTTTTAAGGCTTCTGTGAGTCCAGATCTTGTTCCATTGACATGAGTTCCTCCTTGAGAAGTAGGTATGAGATTCACGTAACTCTCTGAAATAGGATCAGCTATTCCTTGCACCCATTGCAAAGCCCACGTAAGACCTCCCTCATCTGTTAGATGCTCTCCTTCAAAGGGCTCAGATGGAACAACCTCCCCACCCATATTCGATGATGCTAAATAAGATGCTAGGCCCTCCATAAAACACCATGTTTCTGAATTACCTGTATTCTTGTCTTTGAAAGTTATTTTTAATCCTGGAGATAAAACTGCCTTTGCCTTCAATGCTGCGGATAGCTGAGTTACTGAAATCTTAGAATTATCAAAGTATTGAGGATCAGCTAGAAAAGTTACTTTCGTTCCGGTATTTTTTTGACCAACCTTATCTATTTCTTTTAATTCTTTTTTCTTTTCACTATCTTCAAATCTAATCGAATATTTTTTTCCATCTCTTTTGATTTCAGCTTCTAAAAATAGAGATAAAGCATTTACAACTGAAACGCCTACCCCATGTAAGCCACCTGAAAATTTATAATCCTCATTTGAAAACTTAGCGCCAGCATGTAGTCTCGTAAAAATTAATTCGACTGCAGGAACTCCCTCATCAGGATGGATATCAACAGGCATTCCTCGACCGTCATCTTCAACGCTTAGGGATCCGTCTTCATATAAACAAACATTAATCTCTGAGGCGAATCCACCTAAAGCTTCATCGATACTGTTATCAATAACTTCTAAGGCTAAATGATTTGGCCGAGTTGTTTCCGTATACATCCCTGGCCTTTTTTTGACCGGATCTAGTCCAGATAGGACTTCGATTGACTTTGCAGTATATTCTCTAGCCATTTGGTTTTGACGTATTATAACCTGTGCTAAAGAAACTGAGGGATTAGAAATTAATAAACTTCAAGAATGAAAATTTATTTCTTAACAAGAATTGTAATGGTACTTACAAGCTTCAGCGAATAAATAAACCAGTATGAAAGTAAAGATAAAACGATTTATCGATCAGCCAATAATATCTCCTCTTCTATCAAATAAAATAGGGTCAAATATCAACGGGCCCTCTCTAATCCGCGTTCCAAATTGGATTAAAGATCCTCAAGGAAAATATTATTTATATTTCGCAGACCATAAAGGAGATAGGATTAAATTAGCTTATTCCGATAACCTATCAGGCCCTTGGAAGATTCATGATGGTGGCACATTACATTTGAAGGAGTCTCATTTCTTGATAAATGAACCAGATATTCCTGATGATTTTGACTTAGCCGAACTTGGACCTAGGGATGCTCATCCGGATCAAATACCTCATATCCCTCCGAAAATTTCAGACCTCACACATCCTCACATTGCATCGCCTGATGTACATATAAACGAGGATAGTCAACTAGTAATAATGTATTACCATGGGCTAGATGAATTTGGACTCCAAAAAACTAGAGTAGCTGTATCTAGTGATGGCATAAATTTCATTGCGAGAAAGCAAATTGTTGGATGGCCTTATTTTAAGCATTTCTCTTACAAAGGCGAAAGCTATGGTATTTCAATGCCAGGAATAATATATAAAAATTCTGGTGATATTGATGACTTTACTATTGTGAACCAGGTTATGGAAGAAAATACCAGACATAGTGCGGTTATGGTTCATGGTGATAAGTTGTTAGTATTTTTTACTAGGAAGGGTGACATGCCAGAGCGCATTTTGTTGACAACAATAGACCTTAAATTGCCATCTACTCAATGGAGTACCTCAAACTCAATGGAAGTTCTAAAACCTGAAAAGGAATGGGAAGGTTCTACCCTGCCTCTTTATAAGTCTGAAGCTAGCGCGATAAATATACCCTCCAATCAATTGAGAGATCCTGCTGTTTATACTGAAAATGGAAGAAATTACCTTTTGTATTCCCTGAGAGGTGAAAATGGCATAGGAATAGTTGAATTTGTTATTACATAGCTTAAAAAGCACCCAATCTTAGGCTTTTTATCATTATATTCATAATATTTATATACATATATAAATATTAATGATAATATAAAAATATGAAATATGTAGAAATTACAACTAAAAAATTGAAAGGTTTTATCTTACCTACCTTGTATTTGGCTCCAACCTTCATTGGAGTATACGGGTTCATATCTTTAGTTCAGTGGACTAGTTAACCTCTTCTTGCTGCAGCAAACCAATCAAGTCACTTACCTTGCGTCTTTGGTGCATAGACCGCATCAAACCAATAACCTGTCTCATTAGTTCCCTATCTTCAATCTCCTCGATTTTTTGGATCTCTTTGTCTAGCAAATCTCTCAACTTCTGGTTATCTTGATCATATGAATCAAGGTTCTTTCCTTCTTCAAAAAATCTCTGATTTGTTACATCTTCTTCAGTAAGACCTGAATTTTTCTGCAGCCATTCAACTATTTGTTCATTTTCTTTTTTTAATGCAGAGCTTGCATCGTTTAATTTCATCGCTGAAATTAAAATAAGCGCTCCCCATGAACCGAGTCGGGACCTTTCATATTCATCCTCAATAAGTGGACTGAATCTATTTATGATCTCTTGAGCTGCATTAAGTAAAGCTATGTTTATATCTGGTTTCACGTATTTTTTTCTAATATATCTAAAATTACCTCAAGATGGATATCGCCTGGTATCCAAGCTGAAAATAAATTGATAGGGTCTATGTTTTTACCTGATTTAAACTCATTGCCAGCGGAAATCCAAATAGCCATCCCCTTAATGGCTGCAAATAACTCCCACCATTCCAAGTTCTTTTCTTCAATATCAATGCCACTACTCTCCTTCCATGTCGCAAGAGCCTTCTCCCTGCTAAGAAGATAAGCCGGACGGCCTCTGTCCTGCCAGCTCCAAATAGGAGATAGTGCCCACGCCAAATCCTCTAAAGGGTCACCTAAATGAGCCATTTCCCAATCAAGAATACCTGTAATTTTATTTTCTAAATAAAGGAAATTACCACTTCTATAGTCTCCATGAACCATGGAAATAAATTCATTTTCGTTAGGTGGATTTTTATAAAGACGCCTTATTCCTGCTTCTAAAATTGGTTCAATGCTAATTGAATCTTCATGAATAACTTCAACCCATTTATCTAATTCAGCCCTCCAAAAAGGTTTTTGTAAATTAATTGAGAAATCCCTGAAAATCTCATCATGAATTTTAAGTTTAGCTATTTCTCCAAGAATAGCCCAAAATTGATATCCAAGCTCTTCTTCATGTGGAGAGTAAACGTTGGGCGTAAAAGGTGAAGCAGCCTCTCCTTTGAGTTCCTTCATAAGCATAAAAGGAGCTCCTAACATCGAATCATCTTCAGACATATCAATAAGAACAGGAACTGGAACATTAGAATCTTGAAAAGCAGAATAAGCTAAATATTCTGTTTTTTGTTCTGTCTCTATCAGTGAACTATCCTGAGATAGTCTCAAGACCAATCTCTCTTCTCTTTTCTGACTATCCTCGAGCTGAATCTTATAGGTTTCTCTGCTCGCACCTCCAAAAATTCTTTCGATGCCAAGCAAAGAATGCTCTTCTCTAGAAAGTTCATTGTAATAAGAAAGAAATGATTTAGAGAGTTTCTCTAACATCCTACTAACAATCTAATAAACCGTTAAAACCACTTGGTGAATGTGGGCCAATGAGTAATTGTTCTAGGGCTCCGACTCCCTTTTTTATTGAATCGTTTTCAATCATTTCTATATCACAAATGGCTTGAATATGAAGAAAAGGAGGATCATGTGGATCATCACTTAAGTCATAGGAATCATACAGAGACTGATTTTCTCCGTGAAATTGCCCATGTCCCCAATCAGGATGCATGTAGCCTAATCCACACATATATATTTGATATTTAGGAACAAGAGACCATATAACTTGAGTTCCATTCTTCTTAAAAGCTGAAAAATTTGCTTTAGAAATCCTTCTCGTTCCCTTTTTATATTCTATTTCCTTTGTTAATCCATTTAATTTCGTGCTCGCTTCACTATCTTGTTGCACGCAATGAGAATGTGTAGCGTTACCTTCTTCATCATCGACAAAATAAAGGTGCGAAGATTGATCAACAAAATTAGCTGGTGCCCATAACCAATAAAATTGTGGAAGTTTCAAGGGAGGCACAATCTGAGTATCTTGAGCACCTACAGGCCTTACTCCCCAAGATCTATCTCTGGTTCCCTTATAATCGCCATCCGACAAATCAATCGACGATCCTTTAAAATCAATTCTACCCGTCCAAGTACCATGCTGAGTCATTCTTGTAGAATCCATATAAATCCGGGACCCATTTTTCAAGGTCATCTTTGGCTCTTCCATTGGCTCAAATCGATAAGTAAAAGATAGATCAGCAGAAATTTCTTTATCTTTATCTTCAACAATTATTCTCAACTCTTCCAAAGGTCTGATTATCTCTATTTCAAAAGACCCTACCTTAGTATCCATCCTTTCTTGGTTAAGCACATCTGAATATCTAAAATTATGTTGTATCCCATTGACTACGAGGATGAAACTAGCATCTTTTACATTCAGGTTCGGATACACACAGAAAGCCGCTCCAAAAAAAATGTCTCCGTCTTCGCTATACCCATTGAAGAAATATCTGTCATAGAAATTTCTTTCCGTACCAACTTCTGCAATTGGAGAGGATAATTGGTGAATCGGGAAATCGTCGCCTTTAGATAACATATTACAAACTCACCTTTAATTCTGATATTCCTGCCAAAAAGTTGGATGGTATGCGAGTTGGATCAGCTGTTGAATGAATATTTGGAAACCTTTCGAGAAGCTCTTCAAACAATATTCTTATCTGCATGTGCCCAAGTCTATTCCCTAGACAAAGGTGTTCTCCTGCACCAAAAGCAAGATGTTTTCTTGCATTTTCTCGTTCAACTCTAAATAAATGACCATCAGGAAATATCTCTTCATCTCTGTTTGCTGATCCATACCACATAACAACTTTATCTCCGGCTTTGATATCCTGGCCTCTAATATTGGTATCTTTTGTTGCTGTTCTCCTAAAATAAATAACGGATGTTACCCACCTGAGCATTTCGTCAGTCGCATTTGCTATCAAAGACGGATCCTTGAGAAGCTTTTCTCTTTCTCCAGGATTTTCCGTTAACGCCATTAATCCTCCAGTTAAAGTATTCCTGGTTGTCTCATTCCCAGCAATTACCATTAAGAGAAAGAATCCATCTAGTAATTCTGGAGGTAGTTCGCCTCCCTCAATCTTAGTGTTAGCAACAACACTCATTAAATCATCGGTGGGATTCTTCCTTCTTTCTTCAATCATATCTCTTCCCATCTTGAAGAGCTCCATATAATTCACCCAAATCTGAAATGCATTATTAGGATCTTGCTGAATCGAAGCATCAGTAAGATTGTTTACTAAATCTCTTATCCTTGGTCTATCAATCTCTGGAATTCCCATCATTTCGCAAAGAACCCATAGAGGTAATTGTTCAGAAATCTCGGTGACAAAATTGAACTCCCCTTTACCTTCTACATTTTCAAGGAGTTCTTTTATTTTCTTCCTCATATCGTCCTCAAGGCTTCTTATAGCTTTAGGAGTGAAACTAGGTGCAACCATTTTTCGATAAATTTGGTGATCAGGAGGATCCATACCTATCATATTTCCAATAATGGCGGCTACAGCACTTGGATCTACTACCTCAGGATCTCCCATCGTCATCAAATGACCTCCAACAGCAGAAGAAAAAGTAAGTGGATCTTTTGATACTTTTACAATGTCTTCATGTTTGGTTAGCGCCCAGAATCCCGGTTCAAAGTCCAGACTTTCCTCATGCCAATAAATAGGAGCTTCTTCTCTCAGCCTCTTAAAAAGATCAAATGGCTGACCATTTATAAAAGTTTCCCATTTATCGAGCTCACAAATTTGACCAATGTCATAAATTGGCTTTGACATCTCTTATAGTATCTCCAAAATCGCTTCAGCTGAGCTAACATCCAGACCTGGGCCAGACTCAACATTAAGGACTGAGACAACACCATCATCAATGACCATAGCGTATCTTTGAGACCTAGTACCCAATCCAAAACCGCTTCCATCCATTTCAAGCCCTATCGCTGCTGTAAAGTCTCCATTACCATCAGACAACATTAGGACATCATCAGCCACGCCTCTGTCCTCACCCCAAGCCTTCATAACAAATGGATCATTCACAGAAACACATGCAATGATATCCACGCCCTTTTCTCTAAGATCTTTATTTTTTTCAAGAAATCCTGGTAGATGCTGCACACTGCAAGTAGGTGTAAAAGCTCCCGGTACAGCAAATAGAACCATCTTTTTTCCAGAAGAAAGTTCTGTTAAAGAAACAGGTTTCGGCCCAGCGTCCGTCATAGTTGATAAGTTAACTGAAGGCAAAGTGTCACCAATTTGTATTGTCATTTTTTCTCCCCATTAAAACCTACATTATAGGCTAAGATTTAAATATCTTGCGAATGAAAGAGGTGTTATAGTAGACTAATACACCTAATTAATTAATTGACATGCCCTTGAATAACAAAATATCTCCTTTTATTGCCATTATTTTTCTATTACTGGCTGTGCCGGTGCGATCTGAAAATCTTGCTGATGTATATGAATTAGCTCTCAAAAATGATCCTTTGTTGAGAGCCGCTGAAGCAAGTTACAGAGTTGGTAAGGAGAACAGATCTCAAGGAATTGCAGGCCTTTTACCAACATTAAGTATTTCCGGAAGTTCAAATTGGAATGAGTACAGGATTCAAGAACAACTAATTGAAGGATATAACTCCTATGCTTATCTTGCTAATCTTAATCAACCTATTTTTAGATTAGATAAATGGTTTCAATTCGAGAGAGGGAATGCTCTGTCTGAAGCAGCAGAAGCTGAATTCGCATATCAACAACAAGAAACAATGGTCAGAGTGGCATCAGCCTATTTCAATGTGCTCAATTCGATAGATAGCTTGAACGCTGCGAGGGCAGAGGAAAAGGCAATAGGTAGACAAAAAGATCTTGCCAAAAAAAGATTCGATGTCGGCTTAGCTGCTATTACTGAGGTTCAAGAAACACAAGCAGCTTATGACTTAACAGTAGTATCGAGAATAGCAAGAGAAGCTCAACTTGATTCTGCTCAGGAATCACTCACATCTATAGTAGGAAGAGATATTAAACTTCTTTCTCCATTAATTGACGAATTTGAAATATCCCTCCCAAATCCACTAGATAGAGAAAGTTGGGTATCTTTAGGTTTAAAGAATAATTATCAGCTCAAAGCAGCTAAGCTTCAGAGGGACGCGGCTCAAGCTTCTGCAAGAGCCTCAGCTTCCAATCATCTTCCTCAAATCGATTTAGTGGGAAGAATATCAAATAGCACAAGCAAACAAGGTAAGTTTGGTGGCTTCATTCAAAACCCTTTGTTTGGCATAGAGCAAGATACTAGGCAGTATTCCATTCAATTTAGCCTACCTCTTTACGCTGGTGGGGCAATAAGCTCTGCCAGGAGACAGGCATACGCCAACTACGATAGATCTAAAGAGCAGGCTATATTTACTGAAAGGTCAGCAATTAGAGACATTAGATCAAATCACTTTGGAGTCCAAACACAGGTAGCCAACGTGACTGCGCGAAAACAAGCCCTTGCATCTGCAGAGTCGGCTCTAGAAGCAACGCAAATAGGCTACGAAGTAGGAACAAGGAATACCGTCGATTTGCTAGATGCCCAGAAAAGGCTTTTCCAAGCTCAAAGGGACTATGCAAGCTCAAGATATGATTACATCATTTCAATGCTAAGGCTTAAAGCTTCTGTTGGTTCTTTGAACCCAAATGACCTAATCAATATAAGCAATCAAATGAATTAAATATGCTACTTTAGATTAAAAACATTTATGAGAAGGATAATACAATTTTTTACAACTTGCTTCCTTTTATTATCAAGCTTCTTTGCTATTTCTGATGAAATAAGAGAAGGCGTCTTAAGAACGCCTGATGAAAGATTTCAGAACCTTGAAGACTATCCATTTGAACCTAATTACATAATGATAGATGGTCTAAGAGTCCATTATCTGGACGAAGGGCCAAAAGACGCTGAGCCTATAATTCTTTTCCACGGAGAGCCTGCTTGGAGCTACCTTTTCAGAAAAATGATTCCAATATTTAAAGATGCGGGATACAGAGTAATTGTTCCCGATATGATTGGATTTGGTAAATCCGATAAATTTAAATCCAAGTTCGATTACAGTTATGAGCATCATATCGAAAACATGAAGGAGCTTGTTGAAAGATTAGACCTAAAAGATATTACACACTTTGGTCAGGATTGGGGTGGACTCGTAGGCTTGAGAGTTGTAGCTGAAATGCCCGATAGATTCTCAAATGTAATAGTGTCCAACACAGGTATGCCTGCTAGTGAGGGTATGCGAGCATGGTTTACTCAACGTTTAATGGAGTTAACAGTTTGGTGGAATGGCCAAATTACCTTTGAAGAACTCAAGAAAGCTGCCAGAGAAGCTCTTGATGCCGAAAATCCCTCTCCTAGCGATGGCATATCAATGTTTACCAAATGGATAGCGCATTCTTACTACTCTGAAGATATGGATATTGTTGCCATTATAGAAAATTTTGGAAGATTAAATCTTTCCGAAGGTGAGAAGAGGGCCTATGAAGCCCCTTACCCTTCGGGAGAATATAAGGCTGGAGCGCATGTCTGGCCTTACCTAATACCAACTCAATTGCAAGAAAACGAAAGGTATTGGAAAGAAGTTTATGAAAAATGGAACAAGCCTTTTCTGGTAGCTTTTGGAGGAGAAGAGAGAATAACCATTAGAATGAAAGATGATTTTGTAAATCGCATACCCAATCCAACCATCATAACTCTCGGTGGTGCTGGACATTTCGTTCAAGAGGAAGTCGGACCAGAACTGGCTCAAATTATTATTGAGTTTATACGTGGAGAAGAGGTTACAGATTTAATCGCTTTGGAGGACTAGTCTGACTTTTCTTAACCTCTCAGTCCGCGTTCTAACGCATCCATAAAGTCATCTTGATATCTCTTTGCGAGCTCAGAAGTTTCTATTTGTTGGAAAGCATGACATGCGCCTGGATATACTACTAGGTCACAAGACACCCCGGCTCTCATCAAATTCTGAGCATAGCTAATGTTTTCATCTCTGAATAAATCAAGTGAGGCTGTGAACATCCAGGTTGGTGGCAAATCATCAAATATTTCCAACCTGCCTGGAACTTGAGGAGCTTCTCTATCAGAATCTTTAAGGTAACTATTCCAAGCATACATATTAAATTCTCTTGTCCAAACAAATTCTCCCACTAGAGGATCTCCGAGATTATCTTCTTTTCCCGTCCTATCATCTAACATTGGATAAGTTAGTGACTGATAACAGATAGCATATTTACCAAGGTCTCTCGCTTTTATTGCTAAAGATGCAGCTAACCCTCCACCTGCACTCTCTCCGCCAATGCCTATTCTAGATCTATCAATTGATAGCCTCTCAGAGTTTTCATGAAACCAAGCCAGTGCAGCATAACAATCATCAAGAGGTGCAGGGATTGGGTTTTCAGGTGCTAAACGATAGTCAACAGAGATAATTACAATGCCAAGCTTGGATGCAGTTACTAAATTTTGAAGGTCTGATCCCTCGGGTGATCCAAGAATATATCCACCTCCGTGGATATGAAGGTAGCCTGCACGCTTCAACTTTTCAACATTTTCAGGAACGTAAAGCAAACAACGAACATCGGGGCCATTTTCTTGAGAAACAAACACTTCTTCTCTGATGACCTTATAAGGTTTAGTATCTGCTAATGGTGGTCTTTGATCATCAAGCGTCTTTCTGACAATATTTAGATTCTCATCATTTATCTCAGAAATAAATGGTGCCTCCGCCATTATTTGCAATTCAGGATGTAATAAATGTTTTGTTGATTCCATAGTCCCCTCTCCTAAGAATTTTGTTTTTATAATGGAATATTAATCCTACTTTATATGCAAACTTTTAACACTTAAAATGGAATTATTAATTTTTTGTCCAAGACTAATAACCTATATTGAAAAGTGCCAGAACTGCCTGAAGTAGAGACAACACTTAGAGGAATTCAGCCTCATGTGTTAAACAAAAAAATAACCTCAGTAATTGTTAGACAACCATCTTTGAGGTGGCCTGTTCCTGAAAAATTGATTCAAAAAAAATTATTATCAAACGTTTTCTCAAACATATCTCGAAGAGGTAAATATCTACTTTTAGAATGTGTAAAAGAACATCTAATAATTCATCTTGGTATGTCAGGTAGTTTGAGGATCGCTGATTCAGATAATTTAAAGAAACATGACCATGTTGATATATCTTTTGAAGATGGGACTGTTCTTAGATATTGCGATCCAAGAAGATTTGGTTGTTTCCTTTGGACAAAGGATGTAGAACAACATTTCTTATTAAGAGATTTAGGACCTGAACCATTAGGAAATAATTTTAGTGGAGAATACTTATACCGTTTGTCGAGGAAGAGAAAAGTGTCAGTGAAAAATTTCATAATGAACTCTAAGATTGTTGTCGGAGTGGGAAATATTTACGCTAGCGAGGCTCTATTTGCATCTGAAATTAGACCTGCTTCAAAAGCTGGCAGAGTTCCCAAAAAGAAATATGAAGCTCTTGCTAGAGAAATTATCAGATTATTGAGGAAATCTATTGACCAGGGAGGTACAACTTTAAGGGACTTCGTAAGTGGTAAAAGCGAACCCGGATACTTCAAGCAAAGCTTAATGGTATATGGTCGAGAAGGTGAGAATTGTTATAACTGTTCAACAGAGATCAAAGGGCAAAGAATCGGGCAAAGGGCAAGTGCTTTCTGTCCTAAATGCCAATCTAGCTTTTAAATCTTTCCTGCAAAGCTTTTTTTACAATTGGGTCTACAAAGGAATCGATTTCTCCTCCCATAGAAGCAATTTCTCTAACAAGAGTAGAAGATAAAAAAGAAAACTTAGCTTTAGGGGTTAGAAATATGCTTTCCAAATCCGGAGACATTGCCCTATTCATATTGGCTAATTGGAACTCATATTCAAAATCTGAAACAGCTCTTAGCCCTCTTATTAGAATGTTGGAGTTCTGTTCTTTGGCTAAATCAACTACCAATCCAGTAAAACCGATAGCTTTAACATTCTTATTTCCGTGAAATATTTTTTCTACGTGTTCTATTCTCTCTTCAAGGGTAAATATCGGTTTTTTTGATGCGCTAGTAGCGATGGCTATAGTTACTTCATCGAATAAATGAAGTGCCCTTTCAATAATGTCTATGTGTCCAAGTGTAATTGGATCAAATGTTCCTGGATATAAAGCTTTAGCCATAATACTCTCCAAAATTTGTAGCTATTCTCTCATACTTTTAAAATATATTAGTAAATCTATAAAAGCACTCTATTAGGTTAAATATTTGTCTTGTAAGCTTTTAACCAGGATCTGTAGCCAAATATAATAATTACTAGATAAATACAAAATAAAACTGAAGTTAAGTAAAGCTCACGTCCAATGAAGAGGTACACAGAAGTAGCATCAATTAAAAACCAGTAAATCCAATTTTCTAATATCTTCTTTGCAACCATATAAGTTGCAAACAAGGCTCCGAAGGTTGTTAGAGAATCTAAGAAAGGTAATGCGGCATCCGTATATCTAACAAGAAGGTTTGCGGACACATAAGAAAAGATGGCTATAGAAGATGCGATACAAATATGCACCTTAAAACTCCATGTAGAGATCGAAATCTCCTTCTGATTAATGTTATCTGACCTCCATTGTTGGAAGCCATAGAATCCCATAAATACATAAAATATCTGAAGTATAGATTCCATATACAGATTGGCTGAGTACATTAAAAACAGGTATAGACATGAACTTAAAATTCCCGCTATCCAGCATCTGATATCTCTCCTGACTGCTAAGAGAAGATATACAATAGCAAGAAAAACGGCACAACTTTCTAAGGCGAAAAGAAAATTCTCAGAACTCATACAGGATTGATATTCCTAAATTTCTTGGATCACCATGTCTTTCATAAAGCTTATCCTCAAAATTAGGAGGTTCGTTTCCAAAATAAAAACCTCTCAGTGAGTAATATTCATCAAATAAATTTCTGACCCAAAAGTTATAAGTAAAATTACTTTTCTTATAATAAAAGTTAAGGTTAGTAAGCACATAATCATCTGATTTATTGTCATGAGAATCGGAGTAATAGAAATCACTCTTTCCAGTTATGTCTAGAAGAAACTCGAAATTCTCATAAATTTCCCAGTTTAAACCGGCCGAAAAACTATAACTTGGTGCATGAGCCTGTTCTCTTCCTTCAAGATCAGGTCTAGATGCATAGTTTTGGATTTTTGTTCGCAATAGCCCCAGATCTGCAAAAACATCCAGTCTATTTGTCAATTGAGTATTGACACTCAATTCTGCTCCATAATTTTGACCTTCTGCTGCATTTCTTGTCAGGTAAAGAAAAGTGTTTGGGTCTTGAGGGTCAACTTGAGTAGATATAAGGACTTGCTGATCTTGCCTATCTGATAAGAACAAAACAAGATCTAAGTTGGTTTTACTATCTGCAAAAAACTTACTTGAACCCAGTTCATAATTTATAAGAGTCTCAGGATCATATTCTATACTGTCAGAGAAAGAGGATTCGTTGAGTCCTGTGCCTAAATTAAAGCCACCCTGTTTATAGCCTTTTGCGACACTTACAAAAAATGAAAGGTCCTCCTTATAATTATTTGTCAAAGATACTTTGCCCCCATTCATTTTATTTGAGGGATTGAAAGTCTCCTTGTTTGAATCAAAATAGCTTGCATTCCAATCCTCCCATCTCATTCCTAAAGATAATCTGATTTTTTCAGTCAACAGAAATTCTATATTTCCAAAAAAAGAGTCGCTTTCTGAGGAATAAGAGCTTGAAAAAGATGACTCACTGTAGAAAGTGCCATAACCATCAAAAGGGTCTCCGTAAGCCCCGTCATCAAATTTATTATTAATTTCATCGCTTTCGAAAGTAGAAAATCCAATTATCCAGTTGAATCTATTATTTTCTTCTGTATCGGGTGAAAGGAGGCGTATTTCGAAATTATTCGTTTCTCTTTTTCGCACAGTTTCGGAAAAGTAATCATATATGAAGGGATCATGCGAATTAGGATTACCCCAATCAGCATCATAGCTGAAGATGATATCTGTGTTTGTTTCTGAATATAGAAGTTGAAATTCGCCCAGAAGAATTTCTTGATTGAACCGCACACCCAAAGCATCGGAATCTTGTGAATCCATACCTGGCCTATCGGAAAGAGTGTTGAGCGATCCGTCTATGGTCCATATATCGGCAGGATCATCAAAATCATGATTGAAATAGACTAGTTTTAAGGTAGTCCCGTCTTTTACGTCCCAGTCAGCTTTGAATCTTATTGTCTCTTCGTCTTTTCTAGAAGTATCAGATCTATTCAAATAAAGGTTTTTCCTATATCCATCAAAATCTTCTTTCTTCAGACTTAGTCTGTATTTGAGCGATTCGCTCAAAGGAATATTTATGATTGCACCTAAATCTTTCCTTCCGTAATTACCAATATTTAAATCTATTTTCGTTAAGTAATAGTCTTCGGGATCGCTTGTTTTTACGTAAATCATTCCAGCAAGTGAGTTAGCACCCATCCTTGATCCTTGTGGTCCTCTGTATACCTCAATCTGCTCTACGTCATATGATGAAGCTATGCCGCCCTGTCCCGAAAAATCAATATCATCTATTAAGAAGCCAACAGAAGAATTAGGTGTACCTTCGTATCCTGATCTTTCACCTATGCCTCTTATTTGAAAATATCTAGGTCTAGAGTCACTAGCGGCGAAGTTTAAATTTGGAACTGCATAACTTAAATCTTCGAAGTGTTTATATTGTTTTTTTTCTATAAGTTCTTTTTGGAAAACTAAAATACTAGAAGCCTTATCGGATGCTTCCACTTCTCTCCAATCGCCACTTACGATAATTTCTTCCAGTGGTGCAGAAAAGAACAACTGTGAAAAAAATAAAAAATTAAAGGATATTAAAAGGTGTTTACTAATTTGTAGCTTCATGCAATTCCTCCGCCATTATTGTATGGATCAGGTTCAAAGGGTTTCAAAGATCTCAGGCTATAAAGCCACCCCTTTGCATTAGGCATATATTAGCAAATAATTAAGCTATGCAAATGATTAAATTACAATATGGTTTTCCTTTGCGAATAAATATATTATGTCGCCTTTTTTAAGTACCTAATAAAAATTTTGTAGTGACTGAACACAAAAATACATATGTAGAACCGATATTTGATATTGGTAGCAAAATCTCTTTAAGTTTTCACGATTCTGAAAAAAATGATGACTCATGGATAAAACTTTCGGCTTCATTAGTTTCAAGTATGAGTAATAAGGAAAACACTGATGATTATATAAATCCTACTGAATTCCTAGACAAGACCTGGATTCAGATAGGAGAAAATGAGAGGGTTTTTGGACAGCATATCGAATCAAGTAATGAAAAAATTTCTTTTTTGCTTAATAAAGCAATGGTCAATGACTTCCTAGAAACAAAAATGCTATATGCAGGCGTACAACACACCAGTTACAACATTAAAACTCGAGAGATTGATTTGGATACTGTTCGCAAGATTTCAACTGACCTCCTCAAAGATCTAGCTTCTGGTAATTAATCTTCGTACTTTCCTAACTCCTCTTTGGCAATTGTTCTTAAATGAACCTCATCAGGACCATCGCCAATTCTGAGATATCTGATAGAACTATAAAGACTTGCAAGTGGTGTATCTTGTGAAACGCCCGCTCCTCCATGTATTTGAATTGCTCTTTCAATTACTCTAACAGCCATACTTGGCACTTCTACCTTAGGTTGAGCTATTTCACTCTTCGCCTTTTTATTTCCAATTGTATCCATCATATATGCCGCTTTCAGAGTTAGTAGTCTGCACATTTCAATTTCATTGCGACACTTAGCGATGACATCATAATTTCCGCCAAGTTCAGCTATGGTTTTACCAAATGCCTTTCGGGTAGATGCTCTTTTGCATAAAAGTTCTAGAGCAAGCTCTGCTGCTCCAATAATTTTCATGCAGTGATGAATGCGACCAGGGCCCAATCTACCTTGAGCTATTTCAAAACCTCTGCCCTCGCCCAGTATCATATTTTCTTTTGGCACTCTGACATTTTCAAATAATAAATGAGCATGTCCATTTGGTGCATGATCTGTACCGTAAACTGTAAGCATCCTTTTTAGGCTTATTCCAGGTGCACTCCTTGGAACAATTATCTGAGACTGTCTTTGATGTTTAGGCGCTTCAGGATTTGAAACACCCATAAAAATCATGAATTCACAATCAGGTCTACCATATCCGGAAGTCCACCATTTCTCTCCATTTAGGACATATTCGTCGCCATCTAAAGTAATTGTGCTAGAAATATTTGTTGCATCTGAGGATGCTACATTGGGCTCTGTCATAGCAAAGGCCGACCTGATTTCCCCATTTAATAGTGGTTTTAACCATTTCTCCTTTTGATAATCGCTTCCATATTTATCCAACACTTCCATGTTCCCTGCATCAGGAGCTGATGAATTGAAAACTTCTGAAGTCCATCCAACGCCCATCATTTCTGCCAAAGGGGCGAACTCAGTATTACTAAGCCCGTAACCAGATTGACCTGTCAAAGAAAAATTCCATAAGCCAAGATCCTTAGCTTCATTTTTAAGCTCTCTTAAAACCTCAGGTACTTGCCAAGGGTTTCCATCCTCCCTAAAGGCTGTCATCTCATCAGAGTATTCTTGTTCTCTGGGTCTTACTCTTTGCTCGATGAAATCACCAACAAGATTGATTAATTCTTTAGTTTTATCGTTGTGTTCGAAGTGCATAATTATTTGAAATTTTTGTGATAAAAAAATGATAACATCATTTTAAGCATTGGAGAGAAGACTATGGATTTTAGAAATTATTCCTTACAAGGATTAGCAAATGATATTCAAACTAAAAAAATATCTGCAAGAGAAGTTACTGAGGCAGCACTTGAAAATATAGACAAATACGATGGAAAGATTAATGCTTTTTGTTCTGTTAATCATGAAGATGCAATCAAGCAAGCTGAAGATCTTGACTCCAGAATTCAAAAAGGAGAAAACATTGGAAAACTTGCAGGCATCCCCATTGGCGTAAAAGATCTAGAAGATGCTAAAGGTTTTGTTACTTCATTTGGTTCTGCTCTACATACTGAAGATGAAGTTGCTAAAGTTGATTCGATTTTAGTCAAAAGGATGAGAGATCAAGGTTGTGTAATATTAGGAAAGACTAATACTCCAGAATTTGGTCATAAAGGAAAAACGGATAATATCCCATTTGGAATCACAAAAAATCCATGGAATCTTGACTACTCTCCTGGAGGTTCATCGGGGGGGACTTCTGCCGCAATTGCTGCTGGTATGATACCCCTAGGTACTGGTTCAGATGGTGGAGGGTCAATTAGAATTCCAGCTGCTTTAGGTGGTCTAGCGGGAATAAAAACTTCTCAAGGAAGGATTCCTATTGGCGGAGATACGCCTCCTGGATCGGGCCTTTTAACTGTGAAAGGTCCCATGGCATATAAAACTGATGATAGTGCTCTAGCACTAGATGCAACAGTTGGTCCACATTCAACTGATATCTTTTCATTAGAATCAGAAGATAGTGATTGGCATGGTCAGCTGGATGGAAAATTACCAGAGTCAGCTATATGGTCTCCTACCATGGGATTTTCCAATGTTGATAAAGAAGTTTTGTCTCACTGCGAAAAGGCAGTAAACCTTTTATCCGATGCAGGGGTTAAGATCATAGAAAAAGAAACTATTTGGGATAAAAATCCAGTCGATTCATGGTTAGTTTTTTGGGCATCTGCTTGTGCAAGAAGGCAACAGCATTTGATTGGAACAGAACAATTTGAAAAAATTGACCCCCTCTTGAGGATGTTTATTGAAATGGGCACATCTATGGATGGTCCAGCTTACGCCTCTTCGATAGATGCCTGCCATAAGTTAGGTTATCAGTTACAAACCTTTTTTGAAGAATCTCCGTTGATAATTACACCGGCTACTTGTGGTCAGGCACCGAAACTCGATGGTGATGGCTTTGTAAATGGAGAGGAAACGGCTGCTTGGGTTGATTTTACTATGGGAATCAACATGACAAGAAATCCAGCAGGTGTCATTCCCATTTCTCTTCTTGAATCAGGTCTGCCAGCGTCTATTCAGATAATAGGAGGGCAGAGAAAAGATTTGGATGTACTTAAAGCTATGCACTCCTTTGAGCAAGTTATAAATTTTTCAGAAAAAGCGGTTAATTTCGAACAAAATTAATTTTAGTCGTCATCAAGCATAGTGGCATGATTCCACCATGCTAAATCTGAAAAAGCTCGAAGATCTAATTCATGAGTCCAGGCAGACCGATGTTGTTGAGAAAGATGGAAATAAGTTTCAGCAATTTCTTTAGGAAGCAATAAACCATCATGCTCCATTCCTTTAGTCTCTCTCAATTGCTGATACATCTCAGGCCCTAGCATTTTTCCTAAAGTGTCAGGAGCATCTACTGCACCATCAACAACAATATGAGCAACATGAATACCTTTTGAAGAAAATTCAGCATTCAAAGACTGACACAGCATTCTACGCCCAGCCATGGCAGCAGCATGAGAATGTTGTGTTGCATTTCCTCTCATAGCAGCCGTTGCAGAGGTAACCAAAATAGTACCTTTCCCTCTTTCAACCATTATTGGGCAAAGAACCTTAGCTACCCTGAATAGTCCTAAACTAGCCATTCTCCAACCCCACTCAAATTCCTTGTAGGTTGTTTGACTTAATAATTTCATTCCTGTTTGGGCTCCTAAATTGTAAATTACCACTTCGATAGGTCCTACTTCAGATTCAACCTTTTTGATAACTTCTTCGATTGAATCATCTTCAATTGCATTTAGTAACTGACCAGAGGCAGAGCCTCCCTCTTCTTCAATACCCGATATTAGACGATCCAAGCCTTCTTGATCTGTTCTCCTGCACAGATAAGAGTGATAACCTTCTTTTGCAAATTTGGCTGCAACAGTGCCTCCTATACCTGCTCCGGCACCGAAAACTAAACATACTGGCTTCATATGTATCTCTCCTATAAATTATTTAGCTGGGTCAACTGGTTGAGCTGTATGCATCAGCGTAGCAACTAGTTTACCCTCTATGTTATATATTCTCCCCTCAGAGGTTGCACTCCTTGTGCCGAGTTTAATTAATTTTACTTCCATAGTAGCTTTCCCCAAGGGTAACGGGCGGTGGAATAAAACATGCAAATCAGTGGTCATGGGAGCCTTTTTTTCTTCGTAACCAGAAATCATCGCTGCTGAAGTAGCGTCATCTAATGCAGCTGAGATCATACCACCTTGAACGAAGCCCATTGGATTTCCGCACATGTCATTGAACTCGCATGAAAAAAAAATCTTTTCTCCATCTGTGTGTTCGTATTTCAATCGGAAAAACTCCATTGAAGGTCCTAAGAATTTTGTGTTAAATTTTTTTAATATCTCTTCCATGTTCAATTG
>CEWG01090995.1_pt1 | contig 23247 bp, 17 predicted proteins | sample 361411 | NCBI WGS metagenome assembly CEWG01 (sample SAMEA2622173, study PRJEB7988) | marine metagenome | biome: marine biome (ENVO:00000447); feature: surface water layer (ENVO:00002042); material: "saline water (ENVO:00002010), including plankton (ENVO:xxxxxxxx)" | depth 5 m | reverse complement strand
ATGTAGACAGGAATATTTTTCTCCATTACTGGTTTTACAGTTGGTGGATATAACACTTCAGCTCCAAAATGTGAAAGTTCCATTGCCTCTTTATATGATAAAAGCTTTATTGGAAAAGACTGCTTTACAATTTTAGGATTTGCTGTATAAATTCCATTTACATCAGTCCATATTTCTAATACCTTAGCATTTGCGACTGAAGCTAATATAGATGCAGTGAAGTCTGACCCGCCTCTTCCAAGAGTTACATTATTTCCAAAATTATCTCTTGCTATAAACCCAGGCATTACGATAATTTTATTTTTTGTTTTTTCAGAAAAATCTTTCCATTTTCTTTCTGTTAAACTATAATCAATTTGAATTGATCCAAGTTTAATTAGTTGAGTTGTAATAATTTCTCTAGAATCTTTTAATTCTAAATCTAATCCTCTTTGTAGTCCTAGCTTACCAATTACGTAGTAGGATAACAACTCTCCAAATCCTGAAATAGTGTCATATGTTTTTTTGCTAAATTCCTTGAGATTATAAACCCCTTCAATTAGACTGCCTAAATCATTAAAGTGTTTTTGAACGTAACTTAAAATCTCAGTTTGATTTTTAACCTCAAACAACTCTTTGCATATATTAAGGTGATTTTCTAAAATAGATTTTAATACATTTTTATAATTATTGTCTCTTTTGCTTGCTAATTTTCCACACTTTATTAAATCATCAGTTGTTTTTCCAAAAGCAGAGAAAACAACCACAATATTTGATTCATAGCTTTTTATAATATTAAAAACATTTTCAATGTTTTTAGCACTAGAAATTGAGGAACCACCAAATTTTAAAACTTTCATTTAAAAATGAATACATGATTAGTGTGTAAAAGTATACTAACCATATATTTTATTGAATAAAAAAAGTGTTTTTTTTAAATGTATTATGAAAAAAGTATTGAGATGAGATATTTATACTTATTTGTCAATAAAAACAATTAATATCAATTAAATTTTGATAATATTTAATTCTGTATTGTTTTTATTACAATCAATTTTGAATTTATTACCTTCTTTAATATTTGACTTAACTATTTCTTCAGCTATTAGATCTTCAACATAGTTTTGAATTGCTCGTTTGAGTGGTCTAGCACCATATTTTTTATCAAAACCTTTTTCACATAAAAAGCTTAAGGCTTTAGCTGATATTTTAATTTCATATCCTAGTTCATTTAGTCTTTTCTTTAATTTCTCTAATTCTATATTAATGATTTTTTTAAGATCATTTTTCTCTAAACTATTAAAAACTACTATTTCATCAACTCTATTTAAAAACTCAGGAGAAAAAGCTTTTTTTAGAGATTTTTCGATTGTACTCTTAATGTTTTTAGCTTCTTGCGATTTCATAGATTCAGTGCCAAATCCAACACCATTTCCAAAATCTTTAACTTGTCTAGCACCTAAGTTAGATGTCATTATAATTACAGTATTTTTAAAGTCTACTTTTCTTCCTAAGCTGTCTGTTAATGAACCTTCATCTAATACTTGAAGTAGCATATTAAAAATATCAGGATGAGCTTTTTCTACTTCATCTAATAAAATAACGCTGTAAGGTTTTCTTCTAACCTTTTCGGTTAGTTGCCCTCCTTCTTCATAACCAACATATCCAGGTGGAGCACCAATCAACCTTGAAACTGCAAACTTCTCCATATACTCGCTCATATCTATCCTGATTAATGAATCAGAACCATTAAATAGTTCAGATGATAAAATTTTTGCAAGTTGAGTTTTACCAACCCCAGTCTGTCCAAGAAATATGAAGGAACCTATAGGTTTGTTTGGATCTTTTATTCCTGCTCTATTTCTTTGGATTGCTTTTACAACTTTATTTACAGCTTCTTCCTGACCTATTACTTTTCCAGAAATATTATTTCCTAAATTATTAAGTTCTTTTAGTTCAGCCTTCGCAATTTTATTTACAGGAATTCCTGTAATCATGGAAACAACCTCTGAAATATCGTTTTCATCAACAGTTTCTCTGTGAAGTTTAATGTCTTCTTGCCATTGTTCTTGAGCATTTAATAACTCTTTTTCAATTCTTTTTTCATCATCTCTAAGCTTAGCAGCTTCTTCATATTTTTGTTTTTTTACAACTTCATTTTTTTTGTTTCTTACTTCTTCAAGGCTTTGTTCTAAATCAACTATATTTTTTGGAACATCCATATTTGTAATATGAACTCTTGACCCTGCCTCATCCATAGCGTCAATGGCCTTGTCTGGTAAAAATCTATCAGAAACATACCTGTCAGTTAATTTTACACAAGCTTCTAAAGCTTTATCAGTAAAATTAACATTGTGATGAGATTCATATTGATCTTTTATATTTCTTAAGATTTCTAATGTTTCATCAACAGTTGTTGGTTGAACAATTATTTTTTGGAATCTTCTTTCTAATGCTCCATCTTTTTCTATATATTGTCTGTATTCATCTAAAGTGGTAGCGCCTATACACTGAATTTCTCCTCTGGCTAATGCTGGTTTGAACATATTTGAAGCGTCTAAACTGCCTGTTGCTCCTCCTGCACCAACAATAGTATGTATCTCATCGATAAACAAAATTATGTCATCATTTTTTTCAATTTCATTCATAACCGCCTTCATTCTTTCCTCAAACTGACCACGATACTTAGTTCCAGCAACAATACTAGCTAAATCTAGTGTGACAACTCTTTTATTGTATAAAATTCTTGAAACTTTTTTTTCTATAATTCTTAAAGCTAATCCTTCAGCAATAGCTGATTTACCAACACCTGGCTCTCCAATTAAAAGAGGATTGTTTTTTTTTCTTCTACTCAATATTTGAGATACTCTTTCAATTTCTTTTTCTCTTCCAATTACTGGATCTAGTTTTCCAGAATTTGCTAAAGCAGTTAAATCTCTTCCGAAATTATCAAGAACGGGTGTTTTTGATTTTACTTTTGATTTTGATTCAGATTTTATAGTAAATGGATTTTCTTCAATAGGACCTTCATTTTCTTTTGAATCGTCTGGAAATGTTTCAGATGATGGTAAGTTAGAATAATCATCATTTGATTCAGTTAACATGTATTTAAATTGTTCTTTGACAGTTTCATAATCTAACTGAAGTTTAATTAACAATTTTGTTGTTGGATCATTTTCATTTCTGAGAATACAAAGAAGTAGATGAGCTGTATTAATCGATTTTCCTTGAAAAAGTTTAGCTTCCAAAAAAGTAGTTTTCAGCGCTCTCTCAGCTTGTCTTGTTAGGTGTAGATTTTTTTTATGATTTTGATTAAAATCATTAATTGGGTTTGGGGGGCTTAATATTTCAACCTTTTTTCTCAGATAATCTAAATCAATTTCAAGAGAATTTAGAATATTGATAGCCTTCCCGCCACCATCTCTGAGCATTCCTAAAAGAAGATGTTCTGTTCCGATAAAGTCATGACCTAATCTTAAAGCCTCTTCTTTACTGTAAGTTATAACATCTTTTACTCTCGAAGAAAAATTATCATCCATACTTTTATTTACTTTACAGTAAATAGACAAAAAAAAATTTTTAATTGCAAGTTTTTTTTATTGACTTTATTGTGAATTAAATTAAAAAATTTGTTAATAAAATATCTAAAAAACTACTCTATTTTAAATTATAAAATATGAGGTATTATTATATTTGTTAGGTTGTAACTAACATAATAAAAATATTTATGAGTGAAGGAGAAAAATTGATCCCAATTAATATTGAAGAAGCAATGAAATCTGCTTACATTGATTATTCGATGTCAGTTATTGTTTCAAGAGCACTTCCTGATGTAAGAGACGGTTTAAAACCAGTCCATAGAAGAGTGCTGTATGGAATGCACCAGTTAGGTTTAAGAGGTTCAAGTAAATTTAAAAAATCAGCTTTTATTGTCGGAGAGGTTTTAGGAAAGTATCATCCTCATGGAGATTCCTCTGTATATGATACCATGGTTAGAATGGCTCAAGAGTGGAGTTTAAGATATTTATTGGTTGATGGTCAAGGTAATTACGGATCAGTTGATGGAGATAGTCCAGCTGCAATGAGGTACACTGAAGCTAGAATGCAGAAAATATCTGAAGAAATGGTAGCTGATCTTGATAAAGATACAGTGGATCATCAATTAAATTATGATGATTCCATTATGGAACCTACTGTTTTACCAACTAAAATTCCAAGTCTCTTGGTTAATGGTGCCAGTGGAATTGCTGTTGGTATGGCTACAAATATGCCACCACACAACTTGACTGAAGTTATAGACGGTACTGTCGCATATATTAAAAACAATGATATTTCCATTGATGAATTAATTCAATTCGTTAAGGCACCTGACTTTCCAACTGGTGGTATCATTTATGGTTATGATGGAGTAAAGCAAGCTTTTGAAACTGGTAGAGGAAGAATTGTAATGAGAGCAAAAGCTGAAATTGAAGAAGTTAATGGTCGAGAGTGCATAATCGTTACTGAAATTCCTTATCAGGTAAATAAAGCAGAAATGATTAGAAAAACTGCTGAAATGATTAATGATAAGAAAATTGATGGAATATCTACAATAAGAGATGAATCTGACAGAAAAGGAATGAGAATTGTTTATGTTCTTAAAAGAGATTCTGTTCCTAATGTTGTATTAAACACATTATTTAAACATACTCAGCTTCAATCTTCTTTTAGTGTTAACAATATTGCTCTTGTCAAAGGAAGGCCTCAAATGTTGAATCTCAAACAAATGATAGGACATTTCGTTGATCACAGACATGATGTAGTAGTTAGAAGAACAAAATTCGAGCTAAAAAAAGCAGAAGAAAGAGCTCACATACTTGAAGGTTTAATCATTGCATCTGATAATATTGATAAAGTAATTTCATTAATTAGATCTTCATCAAATGCTGATGAAGCAAAAGCTAAATTAATTTCTGAATTTAAATTAAGTGAAATACAATCTAAGGCTATTGTTGAAATGCGTCTTAGACAGTTGACTGGACTCGAGCAGGATAAACTCAGAGGAGAGTTTGATGATTTAATGAAAACTATTAAGGATTTAAAAGATATTCTTGATAGTGAAACTAGAAGAATGGACATTATAAAGACAGAACTTCTAGAAATGAAAGAAAAATATGGTGACGAAAGAAGATCCGAGATTGAGTATGCTGGTGGTGACTTGAGTATGGAGGATATGATTCCAGATGAAAAAGTAGTCATTACTATTTCTAATGCAGGTTACATTAAAAGAACTCCTTTAGTTGAATATAAAACTCAAAATAGAGGAGGAGTTGGTCAACGAGGATCAACAACAAGAAATGAAGATTTCTTAGAACATTTATTTGTTGGTACAAATCATCAGTACATGTTGTTTTTTACTCAAAAAGGAAAATGTTTTTGGATGAGAGTTTTTGAAATTCCTGAGGGAAGTAAAACATCCAAAGGGAGGGCAATGCAAAATTTAATTAATATTGAGCAAGACGATGAGGTTAAAGCATTTATTTGTACTCAGGATCTCAAAGATGAAGATTATATCAATAGTCATTTTGTAATAATGGCAACCAAGAAAGGACAAGTTAAAAAAACCTCGTTGGAACAATATTCTAGACCAAGATCTAACGGAATTAATGCTATTACGATAAAAGATGATGATGAATTACTTGAAGCAAAGTTAACAACAGGTAATTCGCAGGTCTTAATAGCTGTTAAATCTGGAAAATGTATTCGTTTTGAAGAAAGTAAAACACGTCCTATGGGAAGAAACGCGTCAGGTGTTAGAGGTATTAGGCTGAAAGATCAAAACGATGAAGTAGTTGGGATGATTTCTGTTAATGATATGGATAGTGATATTTTGGTTGTTTCTGAAAATGGTTATGGTAAAAGATCCAGCTTAGAAGATTACAGAATGACAAACAGAGGAGGAAAAGGGGTTAAAACCATTTCTATAACTGAAAAAACAGGTGAGCTAGTAACTATCAAAAATGTGACAGATAATGATGATTTGATGATTATTAATAAATCTGGTATTGCTATTAGAATGGAAGTTTCTTCTCTAAGAGTCATGGGTCGAGCTACCCAAGGAGTTAAGTTAATTAACTTGAAAGAAGAAGATTCAATTGCAGCTGTTGCAAAAGTTGTCCATGATGAAGAAGATGTTTCCGATCTAGATGAAATAGATGTAATTGACTCGAAAGAAGAAAATGAAAAATAATTATTTAATAAATAACCCAATGAAAAAGATATTTTACACACTAATCTTAACAACATCAATTTTTGTTTTTGGACAAAAAAAAGAGTTAAAACAAGCTCAAAAACTTTTAGATCAAGAGTTTTACAATGAAGCTTTAAGTGTGCTTGATAATAATAAGGATTTAATATTAAACAGTGATAAAAAGTACCATGCTCAATATTATTTTTTAAATGGCTGGGCTTTAAAAGGTAGTTCAAGATACCTAGAAGCTCATAATTCATTAAGCAAATCTATAGAAATTGAGAGGTCTATGCGTCAAAAAAAATATATTGAAAATGCTAATATTTTGATGCAACAAGCTGAGGCAGATCTGGTTAATTCTGCAGTAGAAGATAACAAAAATGATGATTACGAAAGCGCATCAGTAAAACTCTATGATGCATACTTAATGAACCCTGACAAGGAAGATAATATAAATTATCTATACTTTTCAGCTTCAAGCGCCGTTAATTCAAAACTTTATGATACTGCATTAGAATACTACCTTAAATTAAAAAATATGGGTTATACTGGTGTTGTTTCAGAGTACTTTGTAACTCCTGTTGAAACAAATGTGGAAGAAAAAGTTACCCAAACTGAATATAATTTATTTAAATCATCCAAAGATTATACAAATCAAAGGATTGGTAAAACTGAATCAAGACTTCCAGAAATTGTAAAAAATATAGCATTAATTTATGTTCAAAAAGGAGAAGTTGATTTAGCCATCTCTGCTATTAAAGAAGCAAGAGAAATTAACCCTGATGATATTAATTTATTGTTGTCTGAAGCTGATTTATATATTAAGTTGGGAGATAGAACAAAATTTAAGGAACTAATGCAATTAGCCGTAGAAAAAGATCCAAATAATGCAATTTTATATTACAATCTTGGAGTTATAAATGGAGAGCAAGGTGATCTTGAATTAGCAAAAGAATTTTATTTGAAAGCTCTTGAACTTGATAATACTTACACTGCTACATATTTAAATCTAGTTGGTTTAATTTTGGAGGGTGAAGGACCTATTGTTGAAGAAATGAATAAGTTAGTTACATCTAGAAAAAGGAGTGATTTAGATAAATATGATCAACTTGAAGAACAAAGAGTAGGTCTTTACAAAGAATGTTTACCTTATTTGGAAAAACTAATTGAAATAGATCCAAACAATATTGAAGCTATCAAAACTGCTAAAAACATCTATTATACAATCGATGATATTGATAAATTCAAGGAAATGAATACTAAATTACAGGAACTAGAAAATTAATAGTAAAAGGTTACTACTTTTTTTAGTTTGTGGGTAATCTTGTTGGTCTCTGTATTCAAGATTCCTTTTTTATTTATTTTATCAATTCTAATTCTTCCAAAAGCGTGAATAATTTCATCCCTATTGATAATTATCCCTACATGAGTTATTTTATTTTCCCCAAAAAAAACTAAATCACCCTCTTTTGCACAATTCAATTTAATTTCTTTTCCTTGTTGTGCTTGCTGGTATGCATCTCTTTTTAATTCAATATTATTAAGCTTGAAAACCATTTGGGTAAATCCAGAGCAATCAATTCCTGAGTTTGTTTTTCCTCCCCATAGATAGGGCGTGTTTAGATATTTTCTTGCTGTTTCTTCAATAGAGCAACCCTCGTTTTTAAAATCCTTTATTAATTTATGATTCAAAAAATCACAGTAACTAATTTTTGATCCAATACTAATTATCATTTTTCCAGAGGAGGTTTCAACCTCAGTTGAAATATTGTGTAAAAATTCTGTTTTTATTTTTTGTAATTTTTTAAAATCTTTTTCTGATATTTTTTTTAATTGAGAATAATTAATCCAACCATTGTAATTATCATCTAAAATTTCAACATAGTACCAGTTATCTTCTTCTTTTAATATGGTGAAAAGATCCCCATACAATAACTGACTTACTAGTTCAGATTTGCTTGTTTTTTCTTTTCTTAAGGGGATTATATTTAAGTGACATATTCCAAACACACATATAAAATTAATTTTTTAAAATAATAAAACAATTATTATATCAATTTTTATATTTGATACTAATTATGATAGTAAAACAACTTTATACCAAATGTCTTTCTCAAGGAGCTTATTATGTAGAAAGTAATGGAGAAGCAGCTGTAATTGATCCTCTAAGAGAGGTGTCAGAATATATTAATTTAGCAAAACTTTCAAATTCAAAAATTAAATACATTTTTGAAACGCATTTTCACGCTGACTTTATAAGTGGACATCTAACTTTATCAAAAAAAACTAATGCCCCAATTATTTTTGGTCCAAATGCTAAACCATCCTTTGAATCTATCATAGCTAAAGACAATGAAATTTTTAATATTGGTGATATCACTATCCAAGTTATTCATACACCAGGTCACACACTTGAGAGTACGTGCTATTTATTAAGAGATGAAAATAATGCTCAATATTGTTTATTTTCTGGAGATACTCTTTTTTTAGGAGATGTTGGTAGACCTGATTTAGCTCAAAAATCTATGAATATTTCTAAAGAAGACTTAGCCGGAATTTTATTTGACTCTATAAATAATAAAATCTCAGTTCTTGATGAAAATATTTTGATATATCCTGCTCACGGGGCTGGTTCAGCATGTGGAAAAAATATGATGAAAGAAACTGTTGACACTTTAGCTAATCAAAAGTTGGTAAATTATGCACTTAATGGCAAGTTGAATAAAGATGAATTTATAAATGAATTAACTAACGATTTGGCTGATCCACCTGAATACTTTCCCTCAAATGTAATGTTAAATCAGGATGGTTATGATGATTTTGATTCTATTTTAGAAAATAGTTTAAGATCAATATCAATTGAAGATTTTAAAAATTTAATGCAAAATGATGATACAATTATATTAGATGTTAGAGATCAAAAAGATTTTAAAAATGGATTTGTTCCTGGGTCTATATTTATTGGACTAAATGGAGCATTTGCCCCTTGGGTTGGCTCCATTATAAAAGACGTCAATAAAAAACTTTTGTTAGTTTGTGATCCTGATTCCGAAAAGGAAGCTATTATGAGATTATCAAGAGTTGGTTTTGATAATTGCTTAGGATTTTTAGAGGGTGGATTTTCAACTTGGTCTAATAATAATAGTTACGATACAATTGAATCTATCGATAGCGATAATTTAAGTATGATCGTAGATAAAGTAAAATTAATAGACGTTAGAAAATTAAGTGAAAGAGATAACGGTTTTTTATCCAGTTCTGTTTCTATTCCTCTTGATGAGTTTCAAGAAAAATTAGAACAAGTAAACAACAATGAAAAAAATTATATTCATTGTGCTGGAGGTTATAGAAGTATGATAGCTTGTTCTATTTTAAAAAGAAATGGATACAAATCTGTAGTAGATGTTAAAGGAGGATTCTCGGCAATAAGAAACTCAAATTTTAAAATACTGACGCATGAATAAAGTCTTAGTTTTATTACTTTTCCCTCTCTTAGTTTTTACTCAAGAAAAAGACTCTTTTTATGAACTAGTAAGCTATGACATATATAAAAATAAAATTAGTAGTAAAGATGCTCTTGTATTTGACGTAAGAACAACTGAAGAGTTTAATTTGGGTCACATTAAAGGTTCAATAAACATTGACTTTTATGATGAAAAGTTGTTTGTGAAATTTTTTCAAAAAATAAATAAAACAAAGCCAATATATATCTATTGTAGATCTGGAAATAGAAGTAAAAAATCTTCTGAAATATTAAAAGAAATTGGATTTGTTAAAGTTTATGATTTATTGGGAGGATATAAAAACTGGATAAAAAACAGTAATTAACTTCTAGTAGCTGAAATTACAAGTGTTCCTTTCCAATCGTCTTTTTCACCAACTCTCGAATATTCAACATTATTAAATCCAGCTTTAATAAATAAATTCTTCCATTCTTTTATGGGTAAAAGTGTCATTATGGAAACATTGGTTTTTTCTGGCCAATCGTGTGAAATGGTGTTCTCAAAATAAAAGTCAATTCCCATTATAAACTTACCATTTTCTTTTAACCAATTATCATAAATATTCTTTAGAACAACCAGTGGGTTTTTAAAATAATATAAAACTTCCATCGAATGAACTATTTCAACTTTTTCAGATGGTTTCCAAGTGGATAATTCATCACAATAATAATTGTTAATGCCATCAAGAGACTTAGCTTTTTCAATCATTTTTGTTGACCCGTCAATTCCAATTGCTTTCAAGCAATTACTGTTCTTAGAAACTTTTCTTACAACCCATCCGTTACCACATCCAGCATCTATAAATGAATAATTATTTGCATTGTTTAAAACTTGATTTAGCATTGCATTCACAGAATCACAATGATTTAATTCCATTCCATTATCTTTTCCATTATCTACCCATTCAGAAAATATTTCAATTGGAGATTTCTTATTCATATTCTTTTTCTGGTGAAAATTAAATAGGTTAAATAAAATAAAACTAAAATTATAACTTCCCAATTGACAATATAAAATGGCCAATCTCCAAAAACTAATGGGTTCTTAATTTGTGGCGCTTCATACAGATACATGTAATTTGAACCTTTCCCAATTAAAAAGTTTAATGGAAGAATTATAACCATCAATATATTTAGAATACCAAATGTTCTAAGCCATGAATATTTTGAAAGTTTATAATCTAAATTATAAAACATGTAGAGCGGAACTAGCATAATTATACTATGACTAACATAATAACTTATGTACATAAACCATCCTCCATCGTAATAGTTTAACTGAGGGGTTAAAATAGAAATAAAACCACCTAAAAAACCACAGTAAAACAGAAATTCAAAAACTTTCTTATTTAGTTTAAAAAATAGTATTGAAATTACTATCAAGTTAGAAAATGAACACAAATGAAGAGGTAAATCTTCCTCTAAATTCCAATTGTTATTCATTATGTCTATTATGTGATCATAACCTGTTTGACTAAGTGCAATTAAACTAATTAGTTTTAGAAAGAAAATATTTTTCGATTTGTTTAGGTTTCTACCTAGAATTAATATAGATACAAAAAGAAAAGCTGTTATTGAAATGTTTCTTAAACCCTCATAAGAATTAAAATCAATGATATAGTGAGGGTTTTGTAAAGCTTCAATTATCATTTTATTAAGTTAATTAAAAAAACTAGATTTTTAATTTTAATAATCTAGCATGTTTTGAACTACTTTCATCTTCAGATGATATCCAAAATGTATTCTTATTAATTATTTTGACTGCTTCAACCTGTGTTTTTCCAATAGGAATTTCATAGGTTTCGATTTCATGTTCTTTATTTTCTAATGAGAAATCTTTAATTAGAATCAAAAAATATTTTTTAAAATCAACGGTTGAAGTTAAGGCAAGCAATTTAAGTTGATTATTATAATCAGATCCAGTCACAATTGATTTGACATCAATTGATGAAATTTTTTTTGCCTCAAAATTTCCACTAGTTTTTGGTAGTGAATAAAGTTCTGTAATTTTTTTTAGTTTATTTTTTGTAAAAATTATTAAATCATCTTTGATAGAAACAATTCCCTCACCATCATACTGAGATTTACTGTATATCGTATTAAACTTTTTCTGTTCAGGATATAAAAAGTTTATTAATTCAACTGTTTCATCTGAAGACTTTTTAATTGGAATTTTAATTATTGATAAATTTTTTCTGGTATCAAAATTGTTACCCATATTAGCAATATATATAAACTCATCATCTTTTGTAATATCTTCCCAATCATTGTTCTTAACACCTTTAATCTTTCTAGTTTCAACTATTTTTCCTTTTTTATCTATATAATACAACGCTGGCTCACCACCTGAGTCATTGTGAGTAATCAACATATTGTCTATAATTTCTAAACCAGATGTTTCTTCAATTGTTTTAGAAAGAGGATGGTCTTCTAAAATTTGCTGACATATTAAGTTTTGTGATAGAACAAGTAAAATAAAATAGAGTTTATTTTTCATTAAATAGTTGATTTTAAGTCAAATTAATAATTATGATGATACTTAATCTATAATTACCTGATTTTTAAAGTTGGTAAATAATAATTCTAAGTCTTTATTATTTCTGATTGAAATTTTATTTGATTTCATGAAAGATTTAACCTGTTTTTGACTAGATTTTTCAAACAATGCTATAACTGCTTTTTTAGTCATTTTAATTTGACTTATTTTATTTCCAATAACTAGATTAAACATATTAGCTTTTCTGTATCTTAAATTAGGTTTTTCTTCAATTCCAGGTTGATAATTAGGTTCAATCGCTTCAACATAATGTGATTTTAAAATTGAAAATTTATCATTATTGGTAATTTCTTCATAAAATTTCGAATTAAATACAATAAATTTATGATCAGCAAAAACTACAGATTCAACTTTATCAGACGTAAGATTATAAAAATCTTCACCACTTTTAAATTCAAAATACTCTTTTCTTAAGTTATAGTTTACTTTAATTCTTAAAGCCCTTTCTGAGTCAGATAACTTTATGTTAGCATTATTGGGTGATTTAAAAAAATAAAAAGATCCATCAATCTCACCTGAACTTTCAATTTTTTCTATATTAACTTCATTAATTATATTTTGAAGTAATGCTATTGAGTTTGTAACATTTCCTTGAGAATTTTGACCAATTAGAAGACTGATAGGAAATATTAATAATAATATTATAATTTTACTTTTCATACAGCCAAGATAATAAAACTCATCTATAAATTTTATGTCTCAAATTAAATTCCTTTTTTCAATTTTATTTTTAATTTTTTTTACATCATGTATTGATTCTAAAGTGAAAAAAATAGATTTTTTTGAAATAGACAGAGATAAGTATTCAAATAAACTAGAAGGGTTTTGGCTAGGTCAGTCAATTGCGAATTGGACTGGTTTAATAACTGAGATGGACAAGATTGGAAATATCGGTGAAATCAAAACTGGAGAATTTTATACAGGAGATGATTGGGGTGGCAAAGATCAGCCAAGTATCTGGACCTCTGAAACTTCAAACGATGAAATAAATTTTGTTTTCAGAGAAAATGGTGAAATGTGGGGGTCTGACGATGATACCGATATTGAATATATGTATCAAGAATTATTATACAACTCTAAAGAAATAGTACTCAGTCCTCAAAAAATAAGAGATGCATGGATTAAACATATAAAATTGGAGGAAGAAAATTTTCTTTGGGTTTCAAATCAAAAAGCTTTTGACTTGATGAATAATGGGGTTTTACCACCACAAACAAGCGATCCAACATTAAATGAACATTATGATATGATTGATGCTCAGTTAACAACAGAAATTTTTGGTTTACTATCTCCAATAAATTATAAAAACGCATTAAAAATGTCTAATTTGCCCATAAGAACAACAGCACGAGGTGATGCAGCATTAATTTCAGAGTTTTATGTTATAATCCACTCTCTGGCCTCCACAATAGATCTCAATGAACCATTAGATAAAGAATTAATCCGCATTTCAGATTTTGCAAGTTCAATACTTGATAAAAACTCTTATTCATTTCCAATGTATGAATTTGTAAAATCAAAGTTTAAGTCAGGAATTACTTGGGAACAAACACGGGATTCAATTTACCAAAGATATCAAGTTGACCAAAAAGATGGATATGATATTACATCTAGAAATTTGTATTGTAACGGATGTTTTGCTTCAGGAATTAATTTTGCTGCTAGTCTTGTAAGTTATTTCTATGGAAAGGGGAACTTTAAAGAGACCATTAAAATAGCAACTCTGTCTGGTTGGGATTCAGATAATCCTGCCTCAACATGGGGAGGATTGTTAGGTTTTATTCATGGTAAAGATAAAATTGAAAAAATATTCAATAAATCTATGTCTTCTACTTATAATATTCACCGGACTAGGCAAAATTTTAAAAACAATGGAATAGATGATTTTAGAAATATGTCTATAAAAGGAATCGAAATAGTGGATAATGTAGTTAAAAAAACAGGCGGAATTGTTGATCAAACAAATAATAAATGGATAATTAAAAATTAATTAGAGATACCTTTCTAATAAAGTTTTAGTTTTATTAATTCCTTCATATTCTCCCGTAATTAATCCTTCGTATTCAATTCCATAATAACCATCGTAATTAAATTCTTTTGTTATGTCAATAATTCTTTCGAAGTCTATGGTTTTTTCTTCACCATTGGAATTAAAATCATAGGATTTGGCACTAACAGCCTTTGCATAAGGCATTAGTTCTTTCATTCCCTGATATTTATCGTATTCATTAATACATTGACTAAAATAATTTTCAGGGTCAATTTTTTCAATACAAAAGTTTCCAAAGTCAGGGAGAGTTCCACAATTATCTAAATTTACATTTTTCATCACTTTAGCTAAATAACTTGCATTTGAGCTAAGACCACCATGATTTTCTACAATAATGTTAATTTTATCTTTTTTTGCAATTAAGCAAAGCTGAGTTAAAGATTTTGAAGAATATTCAATCCATTTATCCTTATTTTTTTCTCCATTTAAATTAACTCTGATTGAGTGGCATCCTAATTCATATGCCATTTCAATCCATTTTTTATGGTTATCAATAGATTTTTGTCTTTTGTTTTTGTTTTTAGAAGCCAAATCACCTTCGCCATCTACCATTATTAAAAGATTCTTAATTCCGTTATTTTTAGAATTGTTTAGAAGTCTTTTAGTAACTTTTTTAATTGGCTTTGTTTCTAATTCGTTCCAGTATAATGAGGATACATATTCGACCGCATCAAATCCAATTTCACGAGCTTTTAATGAAAAGTCAAATGGAGAGAGTGTTTGATTTATTTTTATTGCCCTGTGAAGAGACCACTGAGCTAAAGAAATTTTTTTTCTTGCAATTTGAGGACCACTAAATGCTAACCCCAATGTTCCTAGTGCTACTATATGATTAAAATCTCTTCTTTTCATTTATAAATTAATTTTCAATTTTCTTTCTGTTGTCTTCAGAATTAGTATCTATTAGTTTGTTGTATGGATCAATACCAACTTCCTTTGGTTCTTTGTCAACAATAATAGATATTTTATTATAAATCGAAGAAATCTTGTGTTTTTTAAGATATAATTCGGTTTCGTTTTCATCATCGTCCTCTCCAAATACTCCAATATCAATATAGTCTTCTAAAAAAACAGAATACTCGGGCTTTTTCATATCATCTGTTTGATATATTATTGAATCTTTTTCTCTTTTTCCATAAAATGCTCTTCCTTTTTCATCGTTTCGATATTTACTGACTTTAAACTCAATATCAACTTTATATTTTCCATTATCTAATTTTTCAGATTTAGTTTCAACAACTCTATTTTGATATAGAGTAATTGTTTCAAACATATCATCAAGTAAATAACTTAGAGAATCAGGTGTAACTTCTTTGATGTGATTAAGTAAATCTATAGAGGTTGTGTATGGTGGTTCTTGAAAAGCAACTTTTTTAACATATTTGCTTAAGGCTTTATTTAAAGTTTTTTCACCAATGTAATCACTTAGAGCATAAAATACTAAAGATCCTTTTTGGTAATGAATGTAACCTTGTCCATCATTATACATAAGTGCATTTTCTCTCTTTCTTTCAAAAGTTCTCGAGGTAAGGTATTCATCAAGAGATCTTTTTAAGAATTTTCGCATTTTTTTCTTTCCGTTGACCTGTTCGATTACTTTTAATGTAACATACTCAGAAAGACTTTCTGAAAGCATAGTAGCGCCTAGCACATCAGCTCCTATAACTTGATGTGCCCACCACTGATGAGCAACTTCGTGAACACTAACAAAGAAAGCGTAGTCATTTCCTCCTTCTTCTGAATCATCAACTTTTGCTATAAAGCCAATGTCTTCAGAAAACGGAACAGTATTAGGGAAGGATTGAGCAAATCCACCTGATGTTCTAGGAAATTCAATAATCCTTAGTTGTCTATGTTGATATGGACTAAAGTTGGTAGAACAGTATTCTAGCGCTGCTTTCATGCCTTTCATCATCCTATCTAAATTATAGTCATGATCTTTATGGTAGTAAATTTCAAGTTTTACATCGTTCCACTGATCTTGTATAACCTCATATTTCGCTGAGTTAAATGCATAGAAATTTAGAATTTTACTATCCATTTTATAGTGAAAATATCTTCTGTCTCCATCAATCCATTCCTTTTGAAGATAACCTGGAGCAATAGCAATTTGATCTTTTGAGGTACTAACAGTAGCTTCAAAGTCAATCCAATCTGCATCTTTTGATATATAAGTATTTCCTAAAGCGGTGGAATCTGAGGGATGAGGCTTTAATTTATTTGGAGGAAGGTCATACTTCTCTCTGGTTTTATCATCTGTAAGTTCTCCGCCAGGATACCCAAAAGTTGGAAAAAGTCTGTTGTTTATAAATGTACCATTACTTACAACTGAGGAATTTTTTCTAATACTTGTGTTTGGTTTGTTTTTCACTGAAAATGATAATTTTAAACTATCACCTGGATACAAAGGTTTTTTTAATCTATATATGTCAAAATTATATAGAGTGTCTTCTAAAACAAGATCTGTTTCTTTATCAAATTCAAAGGTACTGATAGCGTCGTTATGGTCTAAAAACAAACTATCTATTACATTGGATGTTTTATTTACCATAGAATAAGTTCCGCTAGCATCAGCATCTAATGTGCCAGGATATATATTTACATCTACATTTACTGAAACTATTCTTGGTTGATCATAATTTTCATATTTTTTATATTTCTTTTCCCATTCAACAGTTTCTAGTTCTCTTTCTTTAGATGATGTTCTTTCATTTAAAACATTTGTCTCATAATAAATATATCCTCCAGAGCTTAAAAATATCAGCATGAATAAGGCTAAAAATTTGGGATATTTTCCTTTAAATCTTGATCCAGCTATTGATATTCTTTCTCTGAAATTAGATGGTAAACCTCTAAAATAGAATAAGTATGTTAAGATGTAAAATACTAAACCTAGTGATAGCCAATATATTTTGTAAAGGAAAAATCTATTAAGTGAACTTCCATAACCGTCCATATCTGAGTATGAAAATCCAGTTCCCATGTTGTATTTAAAAATAGATTGTTCAACTCCTGCTAAGCTCAGCAGAGGTATTCCGATAAAAAGAACGATCATTATAAAAAAACCAACAAGTCTTTCAGTTGTTAATGTAATAATTAGAAATGAAAGGAGTGCCCATATCACGTATGATACAAGAGATAAAATAATTAATTCATATAGATAGTGACCTATTTCAAAATCATAATATCCGCTGTAAGTTTGAAATAATATTCCTGAAATCATTACAAGGGAAAGTAAAACCAATTGCATTTTTACGATGGCTATAAACTTAGAACCAAGAAAAATCCAATTTGGTGTGGGAGTAGTATCTATTAACTGATTTATATTTGAGTTTCTTGATCTGTGTAATAAATTTGAAGCAAATAAAAATGTGGAAACATTTATAAATAAAGTAAAGGTAGCTCCTGCCTGTAGCATTTTCCATGTCCTTGGATATGTTGGAGTTCCAAATACATTTCCAAGCTCTGATAATCCAATGAGGTTAAATAATAAAGCAAGAATTACAATAATAACAAATGACCAATTTCTGATGATGTATTGAAAATCAATATTTGATAAACTCCAAAGTTTTTTTAAATCATTTTTTATACTAAAATCTAGTGTGAGTTTTGGAAGATTGATTTTAGTTATTCCTCCAAAATTAGATTTCGTTAATCTCTTAGAGTCTTTTTTGCTGAACGAGAAAGTAAAAGCGTTCTGACTGAAGCTAAAAATTTTATAAATAGACAATAGAACAAATGATCCAAATGCAATAAAAATTAATCTATTGTAAATAACTAGCTCGGCAAGTGGTAAGTACAATTCGTTTTGCTCTGAAACCGTCCAATATCTTGTGTAGTAGTTTGATGCTGAAAGACCAGAGGGATCAAATAGGGCTGCAATAAATCTATTGTCAGGGTTTGAAAAAAGTCCTTCAAGCAATGCTTCAATGATTACTATTATAATGACACTTATAAATCCAACATATACATTTCTTGTAAACGTAACTACTCCAAAAATTATTGAACTGTAAAAAAAGAGGTTTGGAAGAATTACTATAAAATAAGCGTCTAAATATGATTTTAAATCAAAAGGATTAACAATATCTTGGTTGGTGCCAGGAAGTGTAAAACCAAGAGAAACTGCTATAAAAATAGCTAGTATTACTATGTTTACTATAAAAAATCCACTTAAAAACTTTGCCGCTAAATATTGAAATTTTGAAAATGGATAAGAGTAGAGTATCGTATGCATTTCAGATTCATAATCCCTACTTATAGTTGACCCAATAATAGATGGATAAAAGAATATTAAAATGGATGCTGGTGCTGCAAATGCACCCAAAACAGCTAATGGAGAATTTACAATTTTTGAAGATCCAGTTGTTACTGTAATGGCGTCAAATATTCCAGCAGAGGCAGCAGAAATAAGCATACCAAGCATAAAAAATACAACAGTATATATATAAAAAGCAGGTCTATTGAACCAATATTTGATTTCGTTTAAAAAGATATTTAAGAACATGTATATGCTGTTTAGGAATTATTATTTTGATCTTCTTTTAGTGCAATAAAATAGACATCGTCCAATTGAGGATCAGCTTTTTTAAACCCTGTCCCTGGACTTTTTTCAGAGAAAACCCTTATCGTTAGAGAATTATCAATATTATAATTTGATGATAAAATATTAAATTCTTTTTCTGCATCTTCAAGATTTTCTCTTGAGACTGATTTAGTCCAAATTTTATTTTTTATCTCTTTAGTTGATTCTTCAGGCTTAATATGTTTTAATATTCTTCCGCCATTTAAAATTGCCATGTCGTTACAAAGTTCTTTAACATCGTCAACAATGTGAGTTGAAAAAATAACTGTGCTATTTGTCCCAACTTCTCTCAGGACATTTAAAAACCGTTGTCTTTCAGCTGGGTCTAATCCAGCAGTTGGTTCATCAACTATGATTAATTTTGGGTTGTTTAGTAGTAATTGTGCAATTCCAAATCTTTGTTTCATACCTCCAGAATATCCAGAAACATATTTTTTCTTTACATCTGTAAGATTTGTAATGTCAAGTAGTTCGTCAATGAGCTTTTTTCTTTCATCTTTATTTGAAATTCCTTTAAGTTTTGCAAAATAGTTTAATAATTTTTCTGCAGACATGTTTGGATAAACACCAAAAGATTGAGGTAAATAACCTAAAGTTTTTCTTAGTGATATTTTATCTTCAATAACATCGATATCGTTAAACTCTATTGATCCAGTATCAGGAGATTGAAGTGTAGCAATTGTTCTCATAAGTGTTGATTTCCCAGCTCCATTTGGTCCAAGTAAACCAAACATTCCTTTCCCAATTTCTAAACTTAAATCGTCTAATGCTTTTACTTTATTAGTGTATGTCTTTGATAAATTTTTGATTACTAAACTCATATTTTTGCTAATTTTTTAAAGATGCTAAGATATCATTAATATTTAACATACTTATTTGAATGTTTTATGTCTTTTCAAAATAAAATGAATTTCATTACATTTAAAGAAAAGCTACTATGATTCAATCCTATAAACAGAAAGTTTTACTTGAAGATAAATATGATTCAATAATTGTTGGTTCTGGAATTGGAAGTTTATGCACAGCTGCTTTACTTTCAAAAGAAGGAAAAAAAGTGCTTGTTTTAGAACGCCATTATACTGCTGGTGGATTTACTCATGTATTTAAAAGAAAAGGCTATGAATGGGATGTTGGGATACATTATATAGGAGAAGTTCAGAATCCAAATGCTCCAATAAGAAAAATGTTTGATTACATCACTAATAACAAATTAAAGTGGTCAGACATGGGCGAAATTTATGATAAAATCATTATTGGAGATAAGCATTACGACTTTGTAAAAGGTGTAAAAAACTTTAAATCAAAAATGTATGAGTATTTTCCAAATGAGAAAAATGCTATTGATAATTATGTTGAATTAGTTTACAAGAGCAATAAGTCAATGAAAAAGTTCTATATGGACAAATCATTGCCAGGTTTGCTAAGTAAATTGTTTGGTTTCTTTTTAAGAAAAGATTATTTAAAATTTTCAGGAAAAACAACTTATGAAGTTTTAAGTTCATTAACTAAAAATGAAGAATTAATTAAAGTTTTAACTGGTCAATATGGTGATTATGGTCTTCCACCAAGACAAAGTAGTTTTGCTATGCATGCCAGTGTAGCAAAGCATTATTTTAATGGTGGAAGTTTTCCAGTTGGTGGGTCGTCGGAAATTGCCAAATCAATTGATAAAGTAATTGAAAAATCTGGTGGAACAATTTTAGTTAATGCTGAGGCAAAAGAAATTATAATTGAAAACAACAAAGCTGTTGGAGTCGAAATGTATGATGGTAAGAAGTTCTTTTCTAATTTAATCATAAGTGGAACAGGTGTTTTTCAAACTTATAATCATCTTATTCCTAAAGATTTGAGTTATAAACATGGTTTTAATTTGAATTTAAATAAAGTAAAACCCTCAGTTGCTCATGGTTGTTTATATATTGGATTAAATGGAACTTCTGAAGAACTTGATCTTCCTAAAAATAATCTATGGATTTACCCCGATAATATTGATCACGATACTGCAGTTGAAAATTACTTAAACGACAACGATTCTGATTTTCCTCTTGTATACATATCATTCGCATCATCAAAAGACCCTACATGGCAATCTCGATATCCAGGTAAAAGCACTATTGATGTAATAACATTATTACCTTACGAAAACTTTACAAAATGGGAGGGAAGTAGATGGATGAAAAGAGGAGATGAATATAACAATTTGAAAGAAAAAATATCACAACGCCTTCTAAAACACTTGTACGATCAACTTCCTCAGTTGAAAGGAAAAATAGATACCTATGAGCTGTCTAGTCCTTTAACTACTAAAAACTTTGTTAATTACAGCAAAGGCGAGTTATATGGACTCGATCACACTCCATCGAGGTTCAATCAAAAATTTTTAAGACCTAAAACTCCAATTAAAAACTTTTATTTAACTGGTCAAGATATTGTTTCTGCCGGAGTAGGTGGTGCTCTATTTTCGGGACTTATTACAGCAGCTTCAATTACGGGAATTAATTTTATGAAAAAAATATATAAAAAAGAGGACTAAACACGCCCTCTTTTTTATTTTTTTACAAAATTTATTTTTGAGATGCAGCTAGTTCAGCATCAAGCAAAGTAGGGTCGAAGAAGTGATAAACATCTACAATTTTTTCATTTTCAAATCTGAATGCGTGATGTACCGGTATTTGAATCTCATTTCCAGTAATTTTCCCTGTTGCAGTCCAATAGAACCATGCCAAAGACCAAACACTTCCATTATCATAAGTTGCAGTTGTTACATTGGTTGGTTGAATTTTACTATTAGAAATATCATCAAATAATGAATGATGTAAAGCGGCCGCTCCAACCCATTCTTCTTTAGAAACTTTGTTTGAATTGAAATAAAAATTTCCATCATCAGCCATCAGAGATGCAGAATCCTCAAATTTATTCGCAATATAATTATCCATAAGTTCTCTGGTTAGCATGGATTCTTTACTTGAATCACTGGTTACACCAGACCATCCACCAAATTCCATATTTGGTTCAATTTTTTTTGAATTTTCAGTTTCACACGAAATTAAAAACCCAAAAATAAACGTTAATAAAATTAATTTTTTCATATCATAAATTTTTAATCAATATATATAAACTTATTATATGAATACCAATTTATTCTACTAATTTTGAAACAATAAATAATAGTCAATATGAAAATTTCAATGGATTATGTCAATGATAATACTTTTAAAGTGCAAAATCAGTCAAATAATGAACTTTTGATAGACATGTGTGATCCTGACAAAAAAAATCATCTTTCTCCAATGGAATTATTATTATCTGCAGTCACCTCATGTGCTGCTGTAGAAATAGTTTCTATGATAAAAAAAAGAAAAAGAGATTTTAAAAATATTTTAGCTAAAACTAATGGAACAAGAGTTGATACATCACCAAGATATTTTTCTTCAATTGATATTAAATATTTTATTTACTCAGACGATTTAACAAATAACGAAGCAGAAAGATATATTTCTCTGTCATTAGAAAAATATTGTTCTGTAGGGTCAACTATCAATGATAAAACTACAATTAATCATAGTTTTGAAATAATAAGATAATTTCACTGAGACAGAGTTTTGTGCATAAAGTCTTTCGCAAATTTAAAAGATTTATTTCTCGCTTTTTTGTTTCCTCCAATAGTTACTCCTCGTTCAACACAGAAAAGAAATCCTATTTTTTGCAAAAAAGGATTTGTCATAGGAATATTTAGATAATTCATCAAAATATCACCATCTGTATTTACATCAAACATACAATCTTTAAAGCTATATCCATTTTCATTAAACTCTAATTCTCCTTCTCTATCAAAACCGTGATGCGAGTTTTCATAAATTGTAATATTTACATTAGATTTAGCTAGTTTTTTTACAAATTCATCACAAGGTTTGGCAGGAGTCCAGTCATCAAGTTCGCCGATTAAAATATGTATTGGAGAATCACTGAAGTTCATTTCCTCAAAATCAAAGAAACAAGGCGGGTAAAAAGCTAAATGAGATGCGAAGTTTACTGATTGTCCTAAGGCATTTATTATTGGTTTCCACGCAGAAAATAATGTAACACCTCCTCCTAAGCTCCAACCAGTAATTGAAATTCTATCTTTATTTATCGAAGGGTGTTGTGATAATTTCTCCAACGCTTTATATGCATCAAATACCATTGCTGCTACAGTTACTTGATTTTGTTTTCCAACAGTTGACTTAATATTTCTGCTTTTAAAACTATTTAATTCGAATGTAGCATATCCTAAATCTTGATACATTTTTAAATAGTCATAGTGGTGATTTTTCCATCCCTCACTTCCAGCAACTCCAATAATCAATGG
>CEWG01026675.1_pt1 | contig 23253 bp, 22 predicted proteins | sample 361411 | NCBI WGS metagenome assembly CEWG01 (sample SAMEA2622173, study PRJEB7988) | marine metagenome | biome: marine biome (ENVO:00000447); feature: surface water layer (ENVO:00002042); material: "saline water (ENVO:00002010), including plankton (ENVO:xxxxxxxx)" | depth 5 m | reverse complement strand
TCACTCTGTCATCTAGGTTAGTTTTCAACAGCTTCACCTCCTTTGAATAGGTGTAGTAGATATGGATGACCTTGAGATTTTGAATAGTCAATTATGGACGGGGTAACATCTGTTTCGGCGTTGAGTGCTATTGATTTCATAGTGTGACTAATCCAGTTTAGATTTGTTAATTCTGATTTGTCGAAGTACTTGGCCTCGGAAATTTCAGAGCAAGGCACGGCAGTTTGCTGTGGGCTAACCTCGATGTCGTAAACGATGAAAATGGCCGGGTGCCCGTCTAGCAGTTTCTCGCGCATGGAGTTCAAGCCTACCACTCTTCCCTCAAGGCCACACTCTTCCTTTAATTCGCGCAGGGCAGCATCTCTGGGTAACTCGCCGGGATCAACAAATCCTTTGGGAAGGCCCCACTTTCCTTTGAAGCTACCTTGTGCTTCCTGTACGACTAAAATCTTGTTGTCTGAAGACACTAGTGCAGCGACGCCTAAATCGCACGATAGCCTCTTCATATCGCGATATCAACTTAGTTCACCTATAAAGCGGTGTTTTATTTCATGCAAGGAAAAAAACATTTCATTATAACCGGATGCAATTTTCTTCAACTATGGACCGCAGAACCATTGACCCGATGAAAATTGAAGCAGACGCATACCTACCAACCGAATTTGGTAACTTTAGAGTTAGAGTGATGGTAGATAAAAAAGGAATGGAACACGCCATCTTTTCAGTTGGCCTTGAAGATAAAGAAAAAATCCCTATGGTTAGGATTCACTCAGAGTGTCTAACTGGAGATGCCTTTACATCACTAAAGTGTGATTGTGGTCCGCAACTAAAGCTCGCAATGCAAAGAATTCAAGAGAACGGATGTGGAGCAATTCTATACATGCGACAAGAAGGACGTGGCATTGGTCTAAAAGAAAAAATCAGAGCATATGCATTACAGGATCGAGGCTTCGACACACTTGATGCCAACACCGCTTTGAATCACCCAGCTGACGCTAGAGAGTACTCATTTTGTGCTGAAATGCTACAAAGTGTCGGCATAAGCAAGGTAAATTTGATGACCAATAACCCTCTGAAAATCGAGGGCTTAGCTGATAACGGCATCACCATTGTAAACCGATTAGAACATATTGAAGGCAGAGGAATTTTCAATCAGAATTATTTGGCGACTAAAGCTAAGAGAATGGGACATATTCTTCCGTTCGTTTTCAATGAATAACATTACTAACCTTAAATTTGAGGATTAGTTATGTCGAATCAACTTGTCGGTCAAAAAGCACCTGACTTTTCACTCAAGTCAAGTACCGGTGAGTTGGTCAAACTCTCCGATTATGACGGTAAATGGAAAGTCCTATTTTTCTATGCAAGGGATGGGTCACCGACTTGTAAGCGAGGTTGCTTAAACTTCAAAGAACAGTATGAATTATTCCAATCACTTACTCCCCCTGTTGAAATTATAGGACTTAGCGAGGATTCAGTAGAGGACCATCGCAGATTCAAAGAAGAACTCGGCTTACCATTCCCGCTACTTAGCGACCCCGAAAGAGAGGTTTCCGAAGCGTATGGAGTGCCACTTTTCCTCGGTAGATTCCCTGGTAAGTCATCATTTCTTATCGGCCCTGACAGGAAAATCCACTATTGTTATGACTGGTTATTTAGACCAAGACGCCACGTTGCAAAAATCTTGGATACACTAAGTAAATTGTCTTCCGGGGGAAAGTAAAATGGATTGGACAGAACTTTTTGAAGAAGCGGGGTTGAGTGATAGGGAGGCCAAGTCACTAGTTTTACTATCATCATCCAAGGAACTTAAGGCAAGCGACTTAGCAAAGAAGTTAGGAACCAACCGCCTAGATGCCTATAATTCTCTTTCACGACTAACTCAAATTGGACTGGTAAATGTCACAGCAGATAGGCCAATGAAATTTTCATGTTCATCATTACCGGTACTTTTCAAGCGTTTAATCAAAGACCAAAGGTCTAGAATCGATCGAACCACCAAGGCATTTGACAGGATAATGTCTGGAGCAAAAGATGACGCACTAGAAAAGACATCATCAAGCGGTGAGAGTGATGCTAAGTTCGCGGTTTTGAAGGGTAGAGAATATATCCAAAAGAGGATAGGGGAGTTATCTAATGATGCTGAAGAGCAGTTGATTCTATTTTTGGGTAAATTCGGGATTTTGCATTTGTGCCGTTCACCGGCTATTGAAGAAGTCAACTCTGCGGCTGAAAGGGGTGTTGTAGTCAAAGTACTATCCCAATTGGACCGTAGAACGTTGAGATTTTTTGATCAACTTCACGATTCGGTTGAAGTAAGACATTCTGATGAAATAAACTCTCTTGGTGTGTTGCAAGATTTTAGCAACGTAGTTCAATTTTTATTCGTTGAATCCAATCCCGTCGGTAGGGGTAGAGAGGATGCTGCACTAGTGGTATCTTCCGAGGTATTCTCGAACTCTCATTATGAATTTATGATGGCGGTTTGGAATCGTGCGGTCGATCTTGAAAGTGCTAAGAAAAGATTTACTGAAGAAAGGATTGTCGACCCATTAAGACTCACTGTTGGAAAAGGTTCTTTCTTGGAACAATTCCGCGAAGCGTTGGACTTCAGTGGTGAATTGCCAGATGAAGATACTCCGTTTAATCCGGAATCTTTCCTTGAATCAAGTAAAGGAATCAATCAAGCCAGAGCTGCGTTGCAAGATGGTAGTGTTTTCAGTTTGCACCAACTTGGTATAGACATTAAAACAATGCTAAGGCAGGTCGGACAGAGAATTGGCGAGGAACTCGCCTTTAGTCTGAGAAATATCGAAGGCCACGTTGAGTTTTTGAGCGAATTAATGGACTGGTGGGAGTATGCTGGACTAGGTGAATTAGAATATGACACTACACCATTTTTCCACATCAAGGTCGACCTGACCCACCCGCCAACCGATAAAGCAGAAGTTTTGCCCTTGTGGGAGCTTGATGATGGTATAATCGAGGGAGCATTATTGTCGAGGTATCCAGAAGGTAGTAACGTCATCGTTCGTAAAGAGATCAACGAAGAAGAGGATGAGTTGTGGAGATATACTCTGATATTCGTTGACGATATAGAAGAGGATGAGGATTAAAAAAACATCAATTCATAAAGTAAGTGTCTAGTTTAACTACATGCGACTTCTGACCTTTCTTCGTTTCATGCGTCAGATAACTAGGAAAAAACCCGCTGATTTAGATTGGATTCAAAATCAGGGGCTGATTGCAGTTAAGTTAGCACAAATCTTTGCACTTAGGCCGGATTTACTAGGCGAAGAAAAGTGTCAACAATTACAACAATTGTATCAACACGCTGCATCTATTCCCGCAGAGTCACTGACTGAAACACTTAATTCCAAAGCCATTGATAACTTTGCAGATCATTTTTCACATATCGAGCAAGAGCCTTTGGCTGCCGCCTCTGTTGGACAGGTTCACCGTGGTACTCTCAAATCTGGGGAAGAAGTAATAATTAAATTCGTCAAACAAGCTAATTCAAAGGTGTTTTCCAAAGAAGTCAAACGGATGAGAAACTGGTTAAAAATAATAATTTTGTTCTCCCCGCGACTTCGAAAAGTAGGTAATCCAATTGCATTGATAAATCACGTAGCAGACTACACCTTGAGAGAGTTGGACCTAAGAAACGAAATCAAGGGAGCAGGAGAATTAGAAAAAATTCAACATGATATCTCGGGAAGTTTCCCCACCCCATTACTCCGATTTCCAAAATATTATCCAGAACTTTCCAATGAAAATGTACTGGTCTCCGAGTTCATCGACGGTGATTCTCTAGAAGAGGGAATTGATTCTAAATCTTTGTCGTGGGAGACTCTGCTTGACTTGTTTAGAATCCATGGTGCGTATCTGTTTGGCGTAGGTACTTTCCACGGAGATTTACATCCTGGGAATTGTATAATCGACAAACAAGGTAAATTTGTATTCATTGATAACGCTGCAGTTTGTCATGCTCCAAAAAATGTCAGTAAATCTTTATTCGTATTTTTTGAAAAACTCTCTCAACAGAAATTAGATGAAGCCTTTATTGCGCTTTTGGACATGACCAACCAGCACCCTTCAGAAAAGAGAATGAAGAAGTATATGGCCAAAATGCATGAGATTTACAGGGACTTTGGCAAAAAATCAGTCGGTGAACAAAGTTTGACAAAAATTATGATGCAAACAGTAAGAGCTGCAGTCGAACTTGCAGGTGCTGAATTTGGCGAAGAGGCGTTTCCTATAATCCGTGCATTGATGTATCTCGACGGATTAGTTCTAAGGACCCATCCGGATGTATACTTGATCAAATCAATGGGTCCTTATCTTGAAGAATTTAGAGAGAAATTAGGTCTGAATTGAGTTGATTGAATGGTTCCGAAAATAGCTGTTATTGGAGCTGGAGTCGCGGGACTATACTGCACCAAGACGTTGCTAAGCGATGGTTATGATGTTGAATTATTCGAGAAATCTGATCGAGTAGGTGGGCGAATGAAGACAGATTTGGTAGATGGGTATCAACTAGATCACGGTTTTCATGTAATCCAAACTGGGTATGATTTGACTAAACAGATTATCGATTATCAAAAATTATCTGTCAAAGCATTTGAGCCAGGGGCAAAGGTCATTCGTCCATCTAGGAATACTAGCCGCATTTGGAGGCTTTCGGATCCGTTCAGAAGACCATTTAGTTCATTTAGAGACGCCTTCGGGTTTTTTGCATCACCGTTTGATATGCTAAGAATCTTAAAAATTAGAAGGCGGGTTCGAAAGATGTCAGTAGAGGAGATTTTTGCTGAAGGGGATATGTCAACACAAGAGTGGTTACGGAAGCAGGGATTTTCTCAATCCTTTATCGATAGATTTTTTTCGCCGTTGTTCGGAGGTATTTTTCTAGAATCGGAACTAAGAACGAATGAGCGTCTGTTCAAATTTATATTCCGGACCATGTCAAACGGAGATATGGTTTTACCTGAAAACGGTATTCAGGCGGTTCCAAATTATCTGGCAAGTCAGATTCCAAAGGAAGTGATTCACTTGAATTCTAGAGTGGAGTCATTTGCTAAAGATACGGTGACTGTTAGCGGTGTTGAGAAGCGGTTCGATGCGGTAATAGTCGCCTTTGACAATCGTAAAAAATTATCATCAAAACATGTATGGACAATTTACCTCTCTGCACCAAAATCGCCTCTGTCCAGCAATCATATAATGCTCAATTCTAAAATTAAAAATCCGGAAAATATCATTTCATACTTGTCGGTTCCTTCTGACGTTCAACCAAGTTACTCACCTAATGGTAGGGCACTTGTCTGCGTAACAGCAGTCGGGGACAAGTGTGAGGAATTAGGATTACTAACCAAAGAACAGGTTACCAATAAAGTGATTGAAGAATTATCTAGATGGTTTGGTAAAACCTCGAGCGATTGGTCTTTAATCGCAGTTCAACATATTGCAAATGCACTTCCTGAAACTGACTCTGAAATCTTTACTTCTATAAATTCGAGTCCACCAGAAGGAATTTTTCGTTGTGGTGATTATATGGTTCACGGGAGTGTCGAAGGTACATTTATTTCAGCAAAAAGAGTCATTGATGATGTTAGGCAAAAAGTTGTAATGAATTAACTTCAAGTAGAACGGAAAGCGTAATATTTGGTGTGGTATTATACCGTACTTTATATGCTTCGTCAAATTAAACACACTATGCAAGATTTAGAAAAACCTACTGCGATAATTGTTGGTGCTGGTCCCGGTGGATTGGCAAGTGCAATGTTACTAGCTTACTCAGGTGTGGATGTAACTGTAATAGAGAAAGCCGAAAAGGTCGGCGGAAGAACCAGATTGGTTCACAAAGATGGTTACACTTACGACCGAGGACCTACGTTTTTTCACTACCCTGAGGTTATTGAAGAAATTTTTAGAGCCGTTGGTAGAGATGCTCACAAAGAACTCGGACTCATTCCACTCGAAGACCCATCATATAGGTTAGTTTTCGGTGCAGGTGGGCATATTAATGCTACCAGCAATTTAGACCTGATGACTGAAAGAATTCGAGAACTGTCAGGTGATAAGAATGCAAGAGGCTTCGAAAAATATGTCAAAGAGAACCGAACTAAACTTAATCGTTCCAAGGCTTGCCTTCAAACCCCATGGACTGGTCCATCAAATTTACTTTCTAAGCGAGCCCTTAGAGTGGCCAAAATCCTCAAGCCTTGGTCATCTGTTGCCGGAGATTTGCGAAAGAATTTCGATGATGAGAGAATTAGACTTGCTATGTCTTTCCAAACTAAATATCTGGGTATGAGCCCGTTTCATGCACCCTCACTGTTCACCATTCTTGCATTCCTGGAATACGAACACGGGATATTCCACGCCAAGGGCGGATTAGGTTCAATAACAGAAAAAATTGCAGGCATAGCCGAAGAATTCGGCGCCAAAATTCGATTAAATACTCCGGTTAAGCAACTGATTTATCAGGGTAAGGAGGTAGTCGGTGTCGAACTAGAGGGTGAGACAATTTATGCAGATAAAGTCGTTGTTAACGCAGATTTTGCACATGCAATGACAACATTAGTTCCAGATGAAAAGAGGAAGAAGTGGTCTAATAAGAAACTGGAAAAGAAGGGCTACTCTTGTTCTACTTACATGTTATATTTAGGAATGGACCGTACATACGACGACTTGCCTCATCACCAGATATATGCTTCAAAGAACTATGAAAAGAATCTTGAAGAAATCACCAATCACAAATTGACTTGGGAAGACCCGTCGCTGTATGTTCAAAATGCATGCGTAACTGATCCTGAACTTGCTCCAGAAGGTTGTTCAACACTCTATGTGTTGGTACCAGTGCCCAACCAGCACGAGTCAATTGTCTGGGACGATATCAAGGATGAATATAGGGAACTGATTATTGACCAAATGGCCAAATTAGGTTTTGATGACGTCAGAGATCACATAGTTTCGGAAACAATTGTCACACCTGACGATTGGGGTTCTTCAGATATTTACCGTGGAGCAGTATTCAACCTTGCTCACAATCTAGGACAGATGCTATGGAGAAGACCACAAAATCGCTTTGAAGAAGCAAAGAACCTCTACATTGTTGGAGGAGGTACTCATCCTGGAAGCGGCCTTCCGACAATCTTCGAAAGTGCAAGAATTAGTAGCAAATTGGTTTTAGCAGATCTAGGATTAGATCCCGACTGGAATGGCGTCAGTAATTGGTTTGAAGACATGAAGAAGCCTAAGGTCAAAAACAGTAGTAAAGTTTCCATGAAGCCAAGTGTCGCTGGTGAAGGACATGTTGCGTAAGATACTTGTTTTTGCATTAGTTATTACCTTTCTATTACCCGGTTGCATCGAATCAAATTCGGTTGTAGGTTCGGAGAAAGATGAGATACCTCTGCGACTTAATTTTGAAGCCCAAACACTCGACAGAACAGAGGATAATGGTAGTTCGTTTGAATTGAAGAAGGAATTAGAATCCTCGCCGGTTTTGTTACTGTGGGTTGGATCAAGTTGTTTCGGTTGTCACGACTGGACAAATTTAATCCGAGATAGTCTAGACAATGGCTCTCTGAATCAATCTACCCTGTCTATCGTAAGTGTTCACAGATGGGCCAATCTAGAAGGTGCTGAAGAGGTCATGGAGGCATTTGGAGAAAATAACAATGATTCTACTTACACCCCTTGGAAAATTGTAATGGCTGATGAGCAAACACCAGCTCTAGAATACTTTTCCGGTGATGATACTGGTTACAATATTTACGAAGCATATGGCAACCCCTCCACTCCAACCTTGCAGCTAATTGGTGACAATGGCATAAAAATGTGGCAATCAAAGAATTATTGGGCAAATTCCACAATCTTACAAGAGATTTGGGATACTGCGGCCAAGTTATGAAAATTATAGTTAGTACCTGAGACAATCAACCTCAAAGACTGCGAGTGTCAGCATCATACTGTCCGCCCGTAAGGGCGAGCGGTGAAAGCTTTGGGTGAAGGCATAAAACTCCCAGTCATCAATGGACTTGGACGCACTGAAAGAATAGACAAGTGGTGGACCCAACCACTAGTTATGGGTGTTGGACTGAATGTCGCACTTCTCTACACTTTTTGGCGATTATTTATCTATACAACCGATGGTACGATTTCCTATAAGTTAGGTGGCAGCGTAGTTATGTCCCCAATATTTTCCCCAAATGTCCTGGAATGGGATTTATTTGGTCTGTCATCATGGAATCACCCTACATGGGTAAATGCTGCCATTCTTGTACTATGGATTCCCTTCGGTTTTCGGGGGACCTGTTACTACATGCGCAGAGTGTACTACCGGACGTTTTTTGCAAGCCCTCTAGCCTGTTGGGTTGACGAACCTGAGATAAGCAAAAAAATGGGGTACAAAGGAGAGAAGAGGTTGTTCGTTTTCAATAACTTACACAGATATTTCCTCTACGCTGCCATGATTATTCTGTTAATCAAGTGGTGGGATGTAACTCACACTATGACTTTTGACGATGGAATTGGTCTTTCAGTTGGTACTTTTGTTATGGGGATTGAAGCCTTCCTTCTCACCATGTATGTCACTTCATGCCATGCTCTAAGACATCTCGCTGGAGGTGCTCTAGATAGATGGACTACCGGAATTAGTAGAATTCGGGGAAGGTTATTTGGTAAGATTTCAATACTAAACCGTTCTCATGGATTCTGGTTTTGGACTTCCTTAGTATTCGTATTTTTAGGCGATTTATGGGTTTTAGCAGTTTGTGAGGGTTACATTAGTGACTTCTCAATTTTCGTAATTTGAGGTGAGATGATGGGGGAAGATTACAAGAGATACGAATACGACGTGATAGTTATTGGTGCCGGGGGCGCTGGCCTTAGAGCCGCTATTGAAGCCTCTAGGAGTGGGGCTAAGACCGCTATTATAACCAAATCTTTACTTGGCAAGGCACACACAGTTATGGCTGAAGGTGGATGTGCTGCAGCCTTACAAAATGCCGACCCTAGAGATGGTTGGAAAGTACATTTTCATGACACGATGAAAGGAAGTAAATGGCTCGCTAATTGGCAGATGGCTGAATACCATGCCAAAGAAGCTCCAGATCGCGTTAGAGAATTAGAGCAATGGGGCGCAGTTTTTGATAGAACACCAAATAATCTCATCAACCAGAGAAACTTCGGTGGACATACTTTCCCACGATTGGCCCACGTTGGTGATGCCACCGGTCTCGAATTAATCCGTACTTTACAAGAAAGAGGGATACACGAAGGGATTGATATATTCATGGAATATACTGTTCGACACCTACTAAAAGAAGGCGATAGAGTAACTGGTTGTGTTGCTTATACAAGAGTTGACGGAGACTTCCACGCCTTTTCCGCCAAGTCAATAGTTTTGGCTACTGGAGGGATAACTAGGGTCTGGTCTGTATGTTCAGGTTCTTGGGAATATACTGGTGATGGACATGCTTTGGCATTGTGGGCTGGTGCTGAACTTAGAGATATGGAATTTGTTCAGTTCCATCCAACCGGAATGGTTTGGCCACCCTCGGTAAGAGGAATTTTAGTTACTGAAGGTGTTAGGGGCGAAGGAGGTCGGCTGACTAATTCCGAGGGTTCAAGATTCATGTTTGACTATGTTCCTGAGATGTTCGCCGGAGATCACGCTGAAACTATCGAGGAAGCAGACCAATGGGTTGAGGAAGTAGTTTCAGGTAAACTGGCTACGGTCCGAAGACCTCCTGAACTTCTCACCAGGGACGTAGTTGCTAAAGCGATTAATTCTGAAGTTAAAGCCGGCCGGGGCTCCCCCCATGGCGGGGCATTCCTCGATATTTCTCATCGGGGTGAGGAAGCAATTTTGAAGAAACTTCCTTCCATGCATCACCAATTCAAAGAATTAGCCGGTGTTGACATTTCGAAAGAAGCAATGGAAGTTGGCCCGACTGCTCACTATGTAATGGGTGGCGTTCTGGTTGATGCTGAATCTCAAGAGACAACAGTGTCTGGTCTTTTTGCCTGCGGCGAAACTGCATCGGGATTACATGGTGCAAATCGACTGGGTGGTAATTCGCTATCGGATTTGATTGTCTTTGGTAAGAGAGCGGGTGAATTTGCCGCAAAGCGTGCTAAAGATTTGGCACAACCGTCAATCAATGAGTCACAGGTAGAAGAGGCAATCAAAGTAATGTTAGAACCTTTCAATAATGAAGGCGGAGAAAATCCCGGTTTAATCTATGATGATATCAGGGATATGATGCAGTCTAAAGTTGGGATTATAAGAACCAGAGAAGAGTTAGCCGAAGCAATAATTGACCTCAAGGACTTTGAAAAAAGAAGAGTTACATGCTATCCGGGTTCCTCAAGAAAGTATAATTCTGGATGGCATCAAGCTTTAGATTTGAAAAATATGCTTGATGTGTCATATGCTGCTACCCTAGCTGCAATAACTCGAGAAGAAAGTCGAGGAGGACACACTAGAGACGACTTCCCAGTTCCTGATGATGACTATTGGGGCAATACTGTTAATATCATCTGGATGGAAGATGGCGAGATAAAAATCCGTCAAGAACCAGTTGAAGAGATGCGTGAAGACCTCAAAGAAGCAATTAAGGAAGTCAAAGCAATGATCGCCAAACGAGCTGCTGAAGCTGGAGGGGACAAATGATGTCGCTAAAGGGTAAGAAGCAAAAATTTCTTATTACTCGCGGCGAAGGTGAATCCTCAAAAATGGAAGATTATGAAATCGAACTTGATGAAGGCATGGTTGTTTTGGACTGTGTACATAGAGTGCAATATGAACAAGAACCAGACTTAGCAGTAAGATGGAATTGCAAAGCAGGTAAATGTGGTTCTTGCTCGGCAGAAATTAACGGACGTCCACGGCTAATGTGTATGACGCGTATGAGTGATGTATCTGCTGAAGTCGAAGAAGGAGAACCCATTGAGATTCGTCCTATGAAGACATTTCCGCATGTCAAAGATTTGGTTACAGATGTATCATGGAATTATGAGGTCGCTCAAAAAATTAAGCCGATAAACGGTCCTGAAGAGATGGATTGGAAATTTAATCAGATGGAAGCAGACAGAGTTCAACAATTTAGAGAATGTATCGAATGTTTCCTTTGTGTAAATACCTGTCACGTCCTTAGAGACCACGCCTTATTCGATGATTTTGCTGGTCCGAGAAACCTAGTAAGACTCGCCCAATATGAAATGCATCCGCTCGATGTCGAAGACAGAGTCCCCGAAATCAAGAAAGAATTCGGTGTTGAGTACTGTAATATTACTCGATGCTGTACTGAGGTTTGCCCTGCTGGAATACAAATCACAGATGATGCCATTATCCAATTGAAAGAAAGAGTAGTAGACAGATATTATGATCCTCTACAGAGAATATGGCGTACGTTAACCAGAAAGAAAGTACGTTATTGAAGGCGATGATTGATGACTGCAATCACTTGGCTCAAACATATTTTTTCAATCATTCTTGGAATATTTTTCATCAATGTGGGTGTGGGACACTTCGTCGACCCAGAGTGGTTTGAACCGATAGTTCCTGCTATGCTTGGAGATCCAACATTTTGGGTTTTACTAACCGGCGGGATGGAAATAGTACTTGGTATAGGGATAATAATTCCTCAAACAAGGAAATATTCCGGTCTTTCTATGACGTTCTTCTTAATCGCAGTCTATTGGGCTAATCTGAATATGTGGGTAAACGACGTTCCGCTTGAAGGAAAAACATTCGCGACATTTTGGCACATAATTCGTTTGTTAGCACAGATTATAATGATTTTAATTGCATTATGGGTAGGCGGTTGGTTGTCAAAGAAACAACCTGCAACAGAATGAAATTAAAAAAAGCCCCTCCGAGGACCTAAGTCCTTGAAGGGGCAATTGCATTCCTCGGAACACATTCATCTATATTTTAGCCGAAGGGTTGAACTCAAAGGTGTTCAATACCGCTTTTCTTGACATTGGCCTTCTTGATCTTATCAGGTAGCCAGTCAGGGCCATTTGCAGGCTTGTCGACCATAGTGATGCTTCCGGTGAAGCAGTGGACACGCTTTGTGCCGCGCTCACGTAGGCGTATGTTCGTATGTCCGCGGGTTGCAGCTTTTAGGGCTGCTCCACGGGGTTGTTTGCTTGCAAAAACCTGGCTTGTATCTTTACCGCCCTCCATTAGGACGAAATATTTCTTATCAGACATTTTGGATAACCTCCGGTAGTTGTCCACACTGTACAGTATTTAGTATTTTCGCCGAAAAACCGGTTTACTGCGCCACATATGCCCCGCAAGGCCCCATTCGGAACAGAAAATTTCACTCAGTATTGAGCAGTAATGCGTTTATTTTCGGAGAGATTTTCGATTAATCTACACATCGGCGCCAGCTAGAGTTTTGGTATTAATAACGCCCTTAACAGGTCTAATTGTTTCAACAACGGTTTTGGCAATCGATGCTAAGTCATTAGCCACCAATTTAACAATTAAATCATAATCTCCAAACAACACAGTGATGTCTTCAACATAATCAAAAGTCTTCATAATTTCATAAACTTCCATTTCCAACCCAGGTGAAACATTAATCAAAACATATCCTACTGCCATAGTACTCATACCACCCATAGTAAGACAGCACATGAAACCTTCCAATGAACGGTGAAGTAAAAATTGCTAGATTCTGTGATAAAAGTTAGCAATTTAGCGAACTTGATAAGTAAGACCGCCATCTATGACTACATATGCCGGAACTATACATGGCCAGAACATGCAAGTGGGGTGTTTTGAAGGTTGTCGGCGGTGATTTATGGGAGCATGAAGGAGATGTTCTGATCACTCCTGCAAATAATCGTCTTTCTGGAAGGGAGGGGTTAGATGCAATGATTCACGCAAAAGCAGGAGAAGAATTGACCCAAGTTACTAGAAATATTTGTCTAGATATGAGGAAGATCAATGCTCCCCCATGCGCTGTCACCAACAACGTTGTCACTGAACCGTTCGCGCTGAAAGATAGATTCAAGTATATTTTCCATGTTGTTGGCCCAGATTGTCGCCGACCAAACCAAGATGAATCACGAAGGGAGTTGTTACCTATGACTTATCACAACTTATTTGATAGAATCAAAGAGATGGACGATGTCAGAAGAATAGTTTCGCCTCCAATCTCCATGGGAATTTTTGGTTATCCACATAGAGAAGGCGCCAGAATAACATTAGAAGTTCTTCTTGGCCACCTTGATGGTGAAGAAGACCCAGGTTTTGATGAATTTTTAATCGTGGTAAAGGAACGTAATTTCATCAGTAATATGCGTACAGTATATCGCGAATCAGAAGACCAACTTCCTGGCATTGATACTACTAATGAATAGGTGAAATAATGGTCGACCTTGTTTCTATGGTCGTCAGCAGTTTTCCTACGGATAGGAGAACTTATGACAGTGTTTTGATGCTTTCTAATAGTACTAGAAAGGTCAAGATGGTTGCCGAAGTAGTGCCAAAAGGGATTGAGTTATCAATCATTACCAGCCAAAATAGAGTCGTTGAGTCACTCAAAGAAAGTAATATTGACGCGACCATCATCGACGAAAATCTAAGTTCAATAGGCCTCGGTGTACTAACACAGTTACATGATTTAATTCTTCAAGCCATGGGCGAGAGCAGAATATCTCGGGGTGAGAGAATACTGGTAGTGTTAGCTGAACCTATTGATGGAGTATTTTCAGTCGATACTACGATGCTTAATGCAAACCGTTTTGCCAATTTAGCACAGGAAGTTGGAATCGAATTAGAAGTTTTGACTAAATCTATGGAACTCGCCAGACATATTGCTAGTCGCGGCAGAGAGGGACATGCAGTAGGTGCGATTTTTGCCATAGGTCCACTACCGATACTACGTAAGCATTCTACTGCGATTGTTCTAAACCCCTTCAAGGGCCATAATAGCGAAAAAAGAAGTATTTTATCCAAGGATAATCACGAAACTTTCGCAGAATTTGCATGGTTAGATGGCGCGATTTTCTTCAATAAAGAAGGCATTGCAAGTGATGCTGGTAGGTATATTCAAGTTCCATCTGGCATTTCTACTAAATCTGGTGAGGGTGGTAGGCATTTAGCAGCAAGGGCAATTTCTCAGTTGGCTGAATGTATCTCAATTTGTGTTTCTTCGTCTGGTAGTATAACACTTTATGTCAATGGAAGAGACCGCTATAAAGTCAAAATGAGTTAATCATTCAGCCTCGTCAATAGGCAATTGATATGGGTTCAAACCTTTTTCTGCGGCCTCTAATCTGTGTGATGCAATTTGAATCTCTATTTTAGCTGAATCAAGTGAAGCAGAGTTCAAATTCCTCTTGATGCTTTCTTTATTCCTTTTTATTGAGGCGATTCTTTGACTTTTATCTTTTGGCCTTAACACCTCTCCTCGTTGAGCCATAAGCCATTCCTCTAACAGCGATTGACCCCATTCTGGCGCACGGAAATGAGCCGCAAAGATAATCTCTGAGTTTCGATGTCTAAACCGAACTTTACCTTCCTTGGTTCGAAACACTTGGATTGAACCAGGATTCCATCTTTCCTGGGGTATGTGAAGGTGGTTTTGACAGATTAGATCGCCAGAACTTTCTATCATAAAATCAACAATCAAAACACTGTTGTTTAATTTAACAAATACTTGAGCAGAATCATCACTAGTAACCCATTCTTCAACTACCACTGGTCGTTGTCCCCAAGTCTCATCGCACCACGCAAGGATTGCGGCTTCAAATGAGACCATGATTAATCCTCATGCTGATACTCTTTGAAGTTTGTTCAAAATTTGTTAAGGTTGAAAGTAAAGAACCGGTTGGACTAATCATGGCAGCAAGTTGGGGGGCAATCCAAATAGATTGGACTCTAATTTTTATCCTCATAATAGTCTGGTATGTTTTGTTGCGTAATTGGGAAAGAAATGGGGTTTTAGACAGATGGAATGCAACTAGAGTCTTTGGTGTTATATTGATGGTTAGAAGTAGCAAAGGTTTGAATCTACTAGATAAGACAGCAAAACCTCGTAAATTCTGGAGAGTGTACGGTGAGATTTCCCTTTGGGTATGTGTTTTCTCGATGTTATTTGTAGGCTTGATTATGATTATAGCCTTTATTTCAGCAATATTTTCTCCACCGACTGCCGATCCACCATCTGCAAGTGAACTCGTCGCAATTCCGGGGATTAATCCAATGATTCCTCTAGGTTGGGGTATTCTGGCATTTGTCATCGCTTTAGTGATTCATGAATTTGGTCATGGACTACTAGCTCGCGCCCACGGTATGAGAATTAGGTCATTCGGCCTATTGCAATTAGGTCCATTGCCACTAGGTGCTTTTGCAGAACCTCAATATGAGGAATTAATGGGGGCCCCCCCCAAAGAAAGAATGCGAATGTTCGCTGCAGGCCCTGCAACTAACATTTTCGCAGCATTCATTTGTCTATTGATGATTGGAGGTTTAGCTGGTCAATTTGTCGCTACCAGTGATGACATACATGTTAGAGGTATTATTCAAGACCAAGGCGCTTTCAATGCCGGCATGAAACCATGGGATACCATTGAATCTATTGATGGTAGAGAAATTGTCGGCTTGGATGGTTTCTATGAAATTATGGACGATTATTCCGCTAATGATACAGTACTGATATCGGTTTTACACCAAGACGGGACTAGAGAAAATTTGAGTATGACTTTTTCCGATAAGTATGACTACTACTCCGATTTGGGATGGAGCGAATCTAATCTTGAATCACTGAATATTTCTAAGGGTGATCCTTTTCTTGGGATCGAAGGGATTTCAGAAGGAACTGCCGGAATTGACAGAATTGCTGGACCTTTGTCTCCAAGGTGGGAAGGAAATTTTGCTCAAAAGGCATTGGTTCTCCCATTTCATACTCTCGGCTTGATGGTTGTCCCGTTCGAACTTCAAGGAGTATCAATGCATCCATTCGAAGAATCACTTTTGGAAGCAGATGATGATGGTTTAGCCTCAATACTTGGTAAATCTGGGCTGCTGTTTTTGACGAATCTCTTCTTTTGGTTGATGTGGGTAAATATTCTACTAGGCTTTACCAATCTAATTCCAATGGTACCATTTGACGGAGGTCATTTGTTTAGAGATTTATTGCGTGGAATTTTGAAAACTGTTCGCAGAGCCGGCAAAAAGTTGAAGACTTGGGACCTGAACCCGATGTGGATAGAACATATCTCTAGTAAAGCATCGAGTATTTCTTCTCTAGCTTTGCTTGGAATGATTCTATTTATTCTGATTATTCCTTATATCTGATTAAACGCTCTTTCTTCTTGCCAACTCTGCAAAGATATCGATTTGCGATGGGAATTTACTGTTCGACTCTAGTGTCTCTGGACTACTTTTCGATTTAGTGCCCAATTTTGCAGTCGCACTTCTTATCTGTAGCTGATTGAGATGGTATTTCTTCAAACCGGCTTGAGAGCATATTAAGGCGATGAAATCATTCAACTTCATGCCTTTGTCCCAATCAAGGTATGGTTTACCGCGGTTGGTTTTAGGTAAAGGTGGAATCAAATGAGATAATTTTCTTAGTTTGCCAGACAATCCTTCTGTTTCGACTCTAAAAATGCGCCATGAGTCGCCTCTAACACCCTTAAGCCTGTATGCATATAACGGCATTAATTTACATCTTTCACCCTCGTAAACCATCGAATCATATTGTTCCCGGGTTTGCCCTGACAAGTAAATCTTAGATTTTTTTCTTGATTTAACTTCTACTGGGAAGCAAATATCTCCCCGTAGAGCGAGTAAATCACCCGAGCCATCCATTCCAGAACCGGCAGCCCTCACCACCAGAAATGGACGTTTCAAAATCAATCTCATGTTCAGTTTTTCTTTTTCATCACATGAGCGAATAACGGATTCCACGCCTTTGGGAACACCGGCAAGTACCTGCCTCAATTCACGTTCATACTGACTACTCACGAGTATACATCATTGTCGAGCGTTTTTGATTACTTCGGTCTATTATTCGGCTTTAGGTTGATTTAACATCCCGTACCAACATGCGACGATAGGTTTGTTGAACATGACGATTTCGAAGTGTTATGGCCAAGTTGGCAATTAGGACTTCTAATTTCCAATTATCGTACAAGTTAATCAAGTCTTTGAGGGCGAGGAAGATTAGTTTTGAAGTACTAGATCCGGCGGAAAGGCTGCCTTCCACAGATATAATCTGGTTCGCTGAGAGCCATGAAATATTAGAATATGAACACTTAGGTAAAGCGATACCTACCAATATTGATACCATTGACGACAGTATCGATTTGGCGCTATTAGTAATGAAGGGGCTTAGAAACCCCAAGCAGTTGATTTTCGGAATTGACCCAGGTCCTTATCCAGGTTTAGCGTGGTTAGCAGACGGCGTCTTTATTGGAGTTTCTCAATTACAATCTATCGAAGAAATTAGAGAAAAAATAATTTCGATTTCGAAAATCATCCATTCGCAAACCTTACTGATTAGAATTGGAGATGGTGACCCGCTAATTAGAGATAGAATTGTCAATATATGTATAAGCAATAATTGGAATATTGAGATTGTTGATGAAAGTAAAACCTCTAGAGGGTTACTTAGGCATAACCATTCAATTTCAGCCTTAAGAATTTCAACACTTAGTGGAACAAGGGTTTGGGAATTACGCGATATTGAACCTTCTCCTGGACAGATTAAAGAAATTCAAAGACAGAGTCGTAAATTTAGCAATGGGCTATTAACGATTTCTTTTGAGCATGCTAAACTTGTCGCTAAAGGTCATTTATCTTTACATGAGGTCATTAGCGAAATGAATTATTCTTCTTCAGATGAGTGAGAAAATCTAATCATCTCATGTTTAATCTCTTCAGATTCGGGTGCTTGTTGTAATATATTTTTCAAGCCCTTTTCTAGTATCCAAGGAGAAAACAATACTAGACCAATTACCAATCCAAGATACAGGAATGAGGATTGAGGAACAAATTGGGTACCAGGAGAATCACCACCACTAGCCATTAACTTGACAGAACCAAGCCAGGGAATTTCTCCTCCAGCAACTCCAATTAGCCACTCTTCTCTAACAGGGCCAGCGACTCCGGACTCACTATGAACTCCAGTCGAACCATTAACAACTAAGCCGCCTTGGTCAACAGAACATTGATTATTATCACCTAAGGTTAAGATGCCAGCATGCTTTGGTTGCCAATCCCAAACTACAAGAAAAGATTCGACATTTGCGTGTGCCATCCTTCGACAATCATAGTAGCCAGCGTTGATTCCATCGAAATGAATGGTAATATTTTCTTGGTTAGATACATTTGTACCAGGGACATTCCAAGTTAAGACACAGGTTCCGATTTCGCCATCACTATCCATTGAGCGTGAATCCCATGTGCCACCATTTGGGCAATGTGCGGAATTATTATCATCAGCAGTAACATTTCTGTCAGGCGTAGTCGTTTGACTTGCCTCAACCCTTAGTATGGCCCGATGAATTATTGGAGTCCCAGCATCACCGTTCTTTTGATAAATAATTACATCACCACCCATTCCATGCATTTCGTATCCAAATGATGGGTCTTGCTTTGATGTTGCTTCAGCAAATGTCACAATATTTTGGAATGATGTATCTTTGACGAGAATCAAATCTCCTGCATCGATACTCCCTATCTCTCCGTCGACTTCATGAATCATCGATGATGACTCAACTACCACTAACGGCGGCATTGTCCCAGTGTGCGCCCAAAGACCAACCACTAGAATGAAAATCATTGCTCCCGCTAGAGCCATCTCACGTAATAGGTTGGCAAAAGGAGTTGATTCAGTCAATCAATCGCCTCATTTCATCTTCTTTAATCCTCTTTCAATCAAGAACTCATTCCAGCCTTCAGCGTGTCCTGCACCTAGAACTTTAGCAGCCTCATCACCTTCTGCTCGCCTTCTCTTAAGTTCCGAAAGCGAGTCGATTTCTTTCAATTCTTCAAGAATAGATACATAACCTTTCAATGAGAGAAATTCAGGTGTTATTATCAGCAACAGGATTCCCGAGAGGACTCCAAAGCCAATTGCAGCCCCTGTTGCGTCTCCCCATTGGCTACTATCTTGCAAGAATAATAGCTGGTATCCCGATGCTAAAAATAATATCAGTGAAGCACCAAATCCGGTTGCACTTAACATCAATTGCCTACCGTGTTGCTTTTCCCAAATTCTCGAAATCATTCCCATAATAGTCTCCGCCTAATCTATCCACATTGGTTTTTATCTTTGACTTCTTTGATTGATTGTATTAACATTTAGGGGTATAATTGAAAAGCGATGTTTCCATCGGTAAATGTTAAGCGAGCGTTTATTGGGGCTAGACTATGAATCGAGCAATTTTTTTGGTATCGTTATTCTTGTTATCAATATCCTCCCCATTGGCTGCTAGTTCCTATACTAATTCTCAATTCGACGATGGATCCACATCATTTGAGCATGTATTTTCATCATCCGGAGATGTCAATGCAGGCGAGATAACAATGCCTTACGGAGCAGAGGTTACCGAGGCAACTTTCAATTTCCGTGGTGAAGCTAGTCAAACATCCTGGATTAATTTCACTTCTAACTCAGATTATGGTGGCACTGGAGATAATAACGGGTACATATCGGGCAATGTCCCCAGTCCTTTTACTAGTGGATATAGATACTATCTAAACACGCAAAATCAAGGGATGGAGTTACAAGGCAACCCAACTAATGTGATGAATATGTTATCTCGATCCGGTGATTTAACGTCTGCAGGTAATGCTATTCACAATACGTCTGGGCAATTTGTAGCTTTAAGCGACCAAGGATATAATTCATTATTACAAAAATACCCAGATTTTTCCGTCAGTAGTTCTACTTCATGGGGCTACGTTGGGGTAGTTTTGTTGTATGAAGATGAATATTTAGTGCTAAAGTATACCTCGAGTTATCCCAGTCAGCAACCTACAATTTTACGAATTAACTCTTCGACAGGCGCATACATTGGAACAGCCAGTATGAACTCAGGTACCTGTTCAGCGACATCTACTAATTCACTATTTTACAACATTTATGATGCAACAGTTTACGATGGTTCGATTTGGACAGTGCACTATACCTACTACACGGTTAACAAGTGGTCGGTAACAAAGACAGCAACTGCACTGTCCTGGACTTGTCAAAATACTTGGTATTCAAATGCCCAAGGATACATCAATGGGGTAGACTTTGATGATAATACAGGCAAAATGTATCTTTCAACCTATAGTTACCAATCTGGAGATCATTATTTGCATGAGGTCGATCCAACCAATCCAACCATGATTAACGGCACTTGGTCTATTGGTTCTGCAGCTGGAATAAAGAGCAGTTATGGGGCTGGTTTGGTTGTCAACTTACCAACAATAATTTACAATGAATATGACCGTTCGACCTCCGGGTATCCAAGTAGACATTATTTCTTTAACTTCAATGGTATTTCTCCGGTATTGATGGGCTTAGAATCACTCTCCAGTAGAGGACATTATGGATTAACTGATTCGGGGGATGGCAGAGTCTTATTCGTCTGTCACTATACCAGTTATTGCAGTAGTTCTTCACGGAAAATACATAGCTATGGCGATGGTTCCTTGGAGTATTCTAATCCTACTACCCTTGCTTCTGAAGTGGTTACCGGTAGAACTCAAACACTTTCCGCCTCGATTGATACAGTGACATTGAAAAGTTTGGTTGGGTATATGCCAAGTGGTACAAATTTAGAAATTGAACTATCCAATGACGGAGGTAATAGTTGGGTAAGTGCGTATGTTGGTCAATTAATCCAATTTCCACAATTAGGCAATACTATCGATTGGAGAGTAGAACTCACCTCTTCTAATGGAGTATCGCCAATATTAGACTCCGTAGGTATAGAGTATGTTGCCACATACCGGACAAGCGGATATTTCTACGCTTACCAATATGTTGGTTCAGGAACCTCCTCAACAGTTGCAGCAACGTTAGACTGGTCCGGTTCAACACCGACAGGAACCAATATTCAAGTCAACTTTGGAGCTGCTTCTTCGTCATCATCTTGCTCTTCTAGTTCAGCAGGTGTACAGACTTGGTCGAAAACTGAATCTGGGGTCACAAAACCAATCTCAGGTTCTAGTTACTATCTGTGCGTTAGAATTCAATTGACTACCTCGAATTCTGCAGTCACTCCTTACATCACCGACTTGACAATTGCTCAGCATTCCAATGCTCCAATCGAACCAGCAATGTACATTGGTGGAGTCAAAGTCTGGAGTCGTCTATCGAGTGAAGGTGCCTTAGTTGGTACTCAAAACGTTAGAACTTCTGATCCATCCAATAGCATAATCTCTACTTTGAATAATTTAATTCCTGATACGGGTTCAGGATTGTCGATTATACCCATAAACATCTCTTCGGAGAGTTCTGGATTGCTATCTTTAGACCAATTCTCAATAACTTATATTATGCGAACTGTGAATTTAGATATCGAGTTTGATGAACAAGAAGTGCTTCATCCTAGAACAGAACCGTATGAGGTCGTTACTAGGCACATTATCGGTGAGCAGGCAAGTCAGATGAACAGAGCGGAATTGACTTTACTCACCGATGTCGGTTCTAATCCGGTTTTAGAATGGGAAAATGGTGATATTTTCCCGCCACCAAATGACCCGGATAATTACATTGAGTTAGATTCTACTTCATGGTCTTCGACAAATAATGGAATTTTAGAAATCCATTGGAAATTCTCTGTTAACAGTGATTTCCCTGAGCAAAATGAAGTTCGTTTCAAATCTGATTGTACTGATAATAGTGGTATTGACGGTTTTTCTCCAGTGGATTTGGTTTCCAATGAAGCAGTTTCGGTCAATCACTCATACGGACTTGGTTGGCTTAAAGTTAGAGACAATTCAGGTCTGGTTGTATCAGATGATGTACCTAATAATTCATGGATAGCGGGTGGCGAAACTATATTTTTCCAAGGTGCAATGTGGTATGTTGGAACTGAAGACGCGCCGCTCGACAATATGTTTGATGTTCGAGTATCTAGAGAGGGTTGGGTCGAAAGTACAGCCAGAGATACTAACAATAACAACGGGACTTTCTTCATTCCAATAACAATGCCGAATGTTGACAAACCAGAAGGATACACATTTGAAGTTCAAAATTTCAATGAAGTAAATCCTTCATTATCTATTCTTCCCAACAATGATTGGGTTAGAACCTTCAAAGTTGATGCTACCGCCCCTCTCAAGATTGGTACAAGTCCTGAGGATGAAAGCTATGAGGCAGCAGATTATAATCAAAAAGTTAGGGTTTTGGTGAAAGACCAAGTTGGCAGCCCAATGTCTCTTACGTTGAATTATTGGGTCGAAGCAGACCATGATTTGAATAGAAATGGTCAGGCTGAATTGGAGGAATATACGAAGATAGTGGTCGATAATTACACCGATGCCCCTGACAAATGGTTCACCGCAGAAATTGATCATTCCCGTAATCCCAACATGGGTAGAGTTTCTTACTTCTGGGATGGACACGACTTGGCTGGTAATCCAATGTATAGTGAATACCAAGATTCTAACGGTGAAACTCAAACATATCAAACATCATTTGGCTTCGATTATGATGATGCCACATTCGTAACTAGAAAAGATTCAGTTGCGGTATTTACTGGACTTGAATGGGTAAATCATCAAGATGATCAACCAGTATTTGCCGGAAAGACGCAGAAAATATCATTCGGATTTGTTGATGAAAATACTGTTATTGATTTCGAACACATTTCGTTGGTATTTGATTTCGAGGGTCCAAATCCGGTCAATGATGCTCAAAGAATTTCTTATTCTGGCCTAAATAACACTTTTTGGTCGGAGAGCCAATATCTAACTATCTTACCTTCCAGCAAAATGACTCAAACTGTGAACTCATCAGGTTTACCGTTGATTTTACTAGATTTCATATTCAAGTTTGAATGGGATTGGCCAGATGAAGAAATGAGTGATGTTGTCCTATTATTCAAAGAGCGAGGCTCAGAAATGGACACCCAAATTTTACTAGTTGAGCATACTTTTAGAGTTGAAAACGACTTAGTCATTGCCGCATCAGATTACTCTGTTTCAGACATTACTGAACCTAGAGTAGGAGAAATCGCTGACGGAACTAGGATTAGGAATGATGATCGTCTGTC
>CEWG01019256.1_pt1 | contig 23273 bp, 22 predicted proteins | sample 361411 | NCBI WGS metagenome assembly CEWG01 (sample SAMEA2622173, study PRJEB7988) | marine metagenome | biome: marine biome (ENVO:00000447); feature: surface water layer (ENVO:00002042); material: "saline water (ENVO:00002010), including plankton (ENVO:xxxxxxxx)" | depth 5 m | reverse complement strand
TTTGATTAATCATTATGACAAATAGATAGCAACCAATTCCGAAAGTGATTACATAAATCCAACTTTTCTCGGGATTTTTTAATAGTTTAATCGTGGGAATTAATCCCTTTTTTTGAAAAGTGAATCTAAACCATGCAACGTAAAGGGATACTAATCCTATCAATCCTATCACTCCTCTAGTAAATGATCTAGAATCCCACGGTCCAGCGGGTGCAAAATCCATGAATGTTTGAATCAAACAAAAAATTCCGAACACCGACAGTAGTCGCCACTCAGGAACTTCGCCCATGATTGTACATGAAGTTGGGTTATGCTTGAAAGTATGTGCCTGTTAGCACCAATAATGGCGGTGGTTGAAGACGCACTGATTGTTGCGGGCGGCTTAGGCACTCGAATGTATCCCGTTAGTGCTTTTTTATCTAAAGAATCTCTGCCGTTAGTAGATATTCCTGTACTAATCCATCTGGCCCAAGAAGCAAAAGCAGCAGGAGTAAAAAGAATTCACATCATAACCTCTCCTAACAAGGATTTATCACCACTCCTTAGAGATATTTCGCATTTACACTCAAATAGGCCAGAACTCGATGAAAATTTATTTTCTTCATTTTCCGAAATAGAATTGAAAGTACATACTCAAGAACATCAATTGGGGCTAGGCGATGCTATTTCATGCGCGCTAAATGAAATAAATGGACCTTTTTTAGTTCTACTTGGTGATAACATAATAACCGATAATCATTCATCATCCAAAGATTATACTCCTTCAACTGCAAGTAAATTATTGGTTGAATGTTATGAAAAGAATAACCTTCCATGTGGAGCAATCATGACCGTCAGCGATGAAGAATTATCCAACTACGGAGTCGTAGAATTGGATGGTGAATTAATTACCAATGTGGTAGAAAAGCCTCAATTGGATTCTGCCCCTTCAAACTATGTTCTCTGCGGCAGATATCTTTTTACAGCAGATTCTAAGCAATTGTTGAACGAGACTTACACGGTTGAAGAGTATGGTGAATTGCAATCTATCGAGTTGCAGAAACATTGGATGAATGGTGTTGGTTTTATTGGTGTTGAATTGGAAGGCTTTAGTTGGTATGACTCAGGAAATCCCTATTCTTGGCTCCAAGCCCAAGTTGATCATGCACTTCAACGAACAGATTTTTCTGAGCAGTTTTCTGAATGGCTCAAATCAAGAATTCAAGATTAGCGCTGACCAGGTTTCCAGAAAGAAAGAGGTATGGGGGCAGTTCCCTGTGCGCATCGTAATGCGAGGTGGTCCGCTCTTTCATTCCAACGATGTCCGCGATGAGCTTTCACATGTTCCCACTCAAGCATTCTGAGGGACGATACCTCATTCCATAATTCATGTAACGAATTAACTAATTTTTTATTTGCCTTTGGATTCCATTTTCCGGTTGCCAAATTACCCGCATATAATGAATCAGTTCTTACTACTGCGGGGGTGTCACTGCCCTCGATTAATAACCATCTCAACGCTTCAGCAAAGCCAGACAATTCAGCAGTATTGTTAGAACCAACTTCTGCACCAAGGTAATTTTTGTCAGATGGTGATGTGATTACATTACCAAATAATTCCTCAACTATTTCGCCATTGCCTTTGCCTAATCCATTATCGCCAGATACGACCACTAAACCCCATGCAGCAGGGGTATTCAGGTCAACATTTTGGTTTTCTAAGCACGAGCCGTCAACATATAGACTGATCATCTTAGAACGATTCAATATACTCACTCGCCAATTTCAGCCTTATACTGGCTTGCATCCATTAATGATTTGACTGCATCAGGGTTATCCAACTTCATTTTTACAATCCATCCATCTTCGTAAGGGCTGGAATTCATAAGTTCAGGGGCATCATCCAACTCTTCATTGACATCAGTGATTTCCCCCGCTAATGGGGCAAAAATTGGTGAAGCAGATTTTACTGATTCGACGATTGCGAATTCATCCATATCACCCATCGTTTGACCGACTTCAGGAAGTTCGATGTATACGATATCCGTCAAAGCATTTTGGGCATGGTCAGTGATTCCAATTATTACTTGTTCGCCATCGACTTTAATCCATTCGTGTTCTTTTGTGTAGTACAAGCCCTCTGGAATCTCACTCATCTCGTCATCTCCAATGCAAGCGTGTAGAAGGTAATTCTTCAATGTTCGTAATAACGGAAGATTATTCCTGTTCTAATTCTTTTTCCAATACTTGGGATTCAAGTTTCGCCCATGCGTTTCCAACAGCGGAGTCGGTTTCGATTTCATGAATTTCATTTTTAATCCTCTCAATCATTTCCTCTTCATTTTCATTTGGATAAATCTTCTTCAAGAAGTTATAATTCTGTCCCAGAGAATAGGCGATGATTATTGAGATTATCGCAAGGATTAGGAAAATATGACCTATGCCTAATTCTGTAATTTCCATCCGACCTTCGAGTAAGCCAAATCCACAGGCTAATAATAGTCCAAAGCCAGTTGCATAGAGAATTCTTGAAGCGGCCTTAGAAGGGTCGTTCATATTATTCCATCCCAAATCAGTAAGTCTCTCTCATTAATTTATGGATTTTGTAAGGTAACAGGGCGCGATTGACAGGGGTGACCTCTAAAATTCTTCCATCATCTCTTCGGCGAATATCTTGGAGTAATGGATGACGGCTTTTTTTGTGGAGAGTTAGTAGAGTTGGTTTGTCAACTTGTAAAGCACTTCTCACACAATTAACAAAGCCTTCACTTTCAACTGAGAATTTACCTATTTCATCAATAACTAGAACTTCACATTCTTCTTTAGCATAATTTATCGCAGGTATTGCTACTTCTTCTAGCGCTTTGAGGTCAAGTCCATAACCTAGAACTCTAAGGCGAGAGTCGAATGTCTTGTGAGCGATTACCCCTTCTTCTTCGGTAATGATATTGATTACTTTGTAACCCAATCTCTCACCATTCTCTAAAATCGGTTCAGTCCTTAGGCCTCCGACGATTGGTTTACCTGTAGGATTTCCCCTAACATTAATTTCACGGGTTCTTTCCTCAACCAACATTTCGAGAACTTTCTCCATAACAGCAGATTTACCACTTCTCGGTAATCCGGTAATACCTATCTTTGGATGAATACCCATAATAATCAATCTCGAGCCTACGCAGTAGCCAGTGGCTTATCAGTAATAAAGAATCGTCTTCACTCTTTACATAAACGAAATTATGTAAACTGGAAAAAAACGCCACTAAAAGTATTATTTATAGGATAATTTTTCCGGAACAAGGAAATTTTCATCATAGTGAAAGCAATTCCTCACAGTGCTTGTATTGTTTCCATGTATCCTTGACCCATTCGAATATTTCCGACAAAACCTGGTTATCTACATCTGCTATTTTTGCCAAAGATTTCAAAATTTTTAATTCTTTTTTGTCATAATTTCCGTCGACTGCAGCGACCAACGCTCCATCGCGCAAGGCAATCTTCAGAGCTTGTTTGGAAAGTGAACTAACCACTTCATCAAAATTCGGGGGATGGGATAGCATATTCCTAATATCAACTCTCATTTCAGGGTGCAGCATTGAGATCCCCATGAGTGATTCAATAATCGCTAATTCTTCTTGAACTAGTTCACCGTCCACGGAGGCGATAATAACCATCAACTCCGCATGCGCCTTGCGCTCTTCAAGAGGTAACTGATTCACAGGATTTGGGAACAAAAGTTTCACTCCGAGAGGTCATTGAGTAAATCATAACCACTCTGCATCCAAGCATAACCTTCAACAGTCCATTTCAACAAACGGGATAGCGACTCTTCAGACAGTCCTAAATGAGAGATGATTTCTTCTAAAACGCCGCGCTCATCGTCATCAACTTCTCCATCAGCAGCGGCCATTAATACAGCATCTCTCAACGCAAGTTTGCCGGCTTCTTCACTCAAGCCTGCTAAGCATTCATCCAAAGGAGGTGGAGATTTTAGAGCCTCCCTGATCATTGCTCTCTGATTTGGTGATAACAAAGCGGTACCAAGTCGTTGTTCAAACATAGCCATTTCGTCCACCGTTAACTCATTGTCAACTCTAGTCATGAATGCGAGGAGTCTTGCGTAAGAAAACCTCTCTTCGCGGGACAGCTTATGAATTGTATCGGGCAACATGACAGTCCCTGTAATTCATTACCAATGAACTTCACGCTAAATTACACAGGAAAATTGTTAGATTGAAGGTAAATTTCTGTCACCATATCACTCTTCACAATCTTCTGTATAGCCAAAGACGAACCACCTCATTGCAGCCCAAGTAACAATACCCCAAATACACATGTTGATCAAAAAGATCAGTCTAATAGGTAAATCGGTTATGATTAGTAGTGAATCATAACTTAACGTTGAGGCAACTAGGCCGAACGAATAAACTGAAATTGCCCTAACCAAAGTTTGCCGTATATCTCTTCTGCCATCAAAGGTAAACCACCGGTGAACAAAGTGAGCAATTGAACTAGAAGCTATCCAAGACATCGCCCAGACGAAGGTTTCTCCGACAATGCTAACGATTGGTGTAATTCTAAAGAGTTCCCATGAGAGCCAAAAAATGAGGGTGTTGAAACCTCCAGCAGTGGCAAATCTTTGTAATGTACCTCTTGGAAAAACATCATTCAGTTTATCTCTGCCTATACTTCCACCACCAAATTAATCGTCTTGGGTCTCAACATCACTTGGCTTTCCAGTCAAAATATCACGCAATTCATAGTTGTCCCTCTGTATCGCATCTAGTAATTCGTATTTGCATCCAAGACTTTCAGCAAGCACCCCCAAGGCTTGGGAATCCTTCGGTAAACACTTACCACCAAATCCACGATTCAATCCAAAAATTGGGTCGAGGTGCGAATCTCCAATAGGTTGAGCCTGTGGGGCAGTAATCATCTCTCTAATTTTATACCAGTCTACACCGAGCTGTTGTGAGATATCATACATTTGATTAGCAAAAATCACTTTTATTGCGTAAAATGTATTTTTGGTATATTTAACCAGTTCAGCCTCTGTCGGTGAGACGTGAAATAGATTTTCAGTTCTTATTACTCCTGCCTCTTTATGCTGTCTAAAAACGATTTCAGCAACCTCACCGTGATGAGTTCCACAGACTAGCAAATCCTGGTTAGCAAAATCTTCTAATCGGCGCCTTTCCACTAGAAATTCAGGTGAATAAGCAATTTTTAGGTTTGGATATTTTTCATGAAATGATTGTGTAGTTCCGGGCACGACAGTACTTTTTATTACCGCAGTAAATCCATCAGGCAATGAGTCTAAAACCTCCTCAACAATTCTTGTATCACATGCACCGGTTTCAGGGTGCGGAGGTGTAGGAACTGCGATATATGCAAAATCAACATTATCAGTGACAATCGAAATATCAGTACCTCTAGAAGGGTCATGAATGAATAATTCATGAGTACCAGAGAAGCAATGTTCGATTGCTCCACCAACCATCCCTGCTCCGATAATTCCGACTTTCATATTATGATGCAAAAAGCCTTAATGTATTGTGGTTTCTATTATTCATCGAAAGGCTCAGGGTTTAATTTTCCCTCTTTAGCCATCATCCCTGCCTGCAGTAGGGATTCAGGAGTTCCACAATCGACCCATGTTTCTTCTCCCACATTTAGCATTTTAACCGACCCCTCTTTGACATAAATACGATTAATGTCGGTGATTGATAGATCTTCAATACCTTGTTCAAGACAATCGTCTAAAAATTGCCAAAAGCGTTCATCAAACAGATAAATACCTCCTATGGCTAAATTTGATGGAGCGTTAGTAGGTTTCTCAACAATATCGATTAATTCACCATTTTCATTTAATTTCGCTACTCCGAATGCTTCTGGGCTATCTTCTCTTCTAGCAAGTAAAATACAACCTGGATTTTTTTCAGCAACTCGGAACGTTTCGACATAATCTTTCAACTCCAAGGTTGTAATATTATCTGAAAAGTAAATCATCAAACGACAATCTTCGTTGTGAGGTCTTGCTATCGAGAGAGCATTGGCGACTCCTTCTGGTTTTTCTTCAAGGACATAGTGAATTCTTTCACCGGGTAGTCCTGAACCGATATGTTTAGCAATTTGGCCAATAAACTGATTCGATATTATCGTAATATCCTTTATCCCTGCTCTTCTGATGGTTCCTAGTGCATAGTCAATAATGGGTCGGTTATACAACGGTAAGAGGGTTTTTTGGGTATATCTCGTGAAAGGGTAAAGACGGCTTCCATGCCCACCAGCAACGAGAATGGCTTTTACCTTCATATTACAACCCAGCCTAAACCTGTATTTGTCCCTTCCTTACGATTAATCTTCATCCTTGTATAGTTCTTTTACGGCCCCATCTTTAGCATTTTTTTCAAACCAGTCAGTTTTTACTAGGTCCCCTAATCTTTCAACACCAGCTTCAATTAGGTCCGTATCCTTTAATTCGGCATTTTTCCATCGCGCCTCTGACATTTTGGCATATTTTTCATCAGCTTCACGAATCAATGACTCTCCTGCGGTAATTTCCTCAGGGAGATCTCTGTACTCATCGTTTACCATGGCATCAACGCGCTGGTTATTTTTGTCCAATGGAGAAAGTAAGACCCCACCGGTTGGGCCCTTTTCGTCAAATCCTCGAGACCTGCGATGTTTTTTATTTGTGAATGAGGTTTCGATTTTTTCGAATTCGCCTTTTTTGTACAAGGAAATCGTATGATTTAATTCATCATAGCCATTATCAATATCAATTTCAAATAAGGTCGCAAAATCATTAATTTGTTGTTTTTTAATCCTATTAGTAACCGAATAATTAATTCCAAAAATCACTAGGTAAATTAGTATCATTATCGAACTGAGTATTAAATTCGCAGCAAAAAGGACTACTGAAATCGTGGCAACAAAAATTAGCGCTATACTAGAACTTAACAAATACAGATTTATCCTTGTTATCCGCTTGATGAATGAATCATAATCAGATTTAAGTTCCATATTCTCATCCTTTATTAATTAGCGAATTTAGAGTATCCACCAAATCTTCCTGTTCCAAACTTTCTTCCTTCCACCGAAGAGATTTAATCGCTCTAAGCTTACTCGATTTAACGGAATTACTCATTCTATCAAAAGCGAATTGGATTAGCAAGCCCATTACCAAGAATGCTGCGAGTCCGAAGTGCCAAGAGGTTAGATAGCCAATAATAACAGATATTATTAATGCTTGAATCGATGCAAATATAACTCTAAATTTCATTCTTTTTTCGGATTCAAGAGAATCTAACAGCCGTTGTGCTGCTTGTTTACGAGTTGTCGCCATAATAATCACAATAAATGAAAACTTAGATTGAGATAAAACAATCATCATCAACTTCAATTATTGAACCATTCATCAACAGGTATTCAATCGCTTCATCAATTTCTTCAAATGAAACACCATTTGCATCCATTTCTAGTACGATTGTTTCCAATGTTGCAACTGGTTCACCTCTAGCAATTTCTTTTTCTATGGTCATGAGTAATAGTTGACATGCTACTGCTAACAGAGGGTCATCTCCCTGCGAATCTGGCAATAATTCTAGGAAGGTATTTGCGGGATGTGAGTCAATATTTTCAGAAATATCACTTTCTACAGCCCTAGAACCCAACCCTAGCATAGATTTATCGTAGTCTAAGTCAAAACAGTCAAAGAGGTTTTTTTGATTGAAATCTTTGCCTCTCTGATCTTCACTTTTTATCCTCTTTGACAAGTCTTCAAGTCTTTTCAGACGTTGTTCAGATTTGATCTTCTCTCGTGAAAGGTCAGCAGAAATCAATTCCATGGCCATTCTAGATTGCTGAATAAGCCACTCCTCTAGAGTCCAAGCCGGGTCCAGGCCGGACATTACTTCGCAGAGAGTTTGAATTTCTTCGGGCATCGACCCAATATGAAGCCGGTCCTCTCTCATAACACTGTTTGAATGGTGACAGCCTATGAAGACTCGGTTTGAAAATACGGATAATCTAATTATTGGTCCTATTTTTCCACTCTTGTTCAAATTGGGACCACATTTCTTGTTCGATTTGCTCACGAAGCTGTGCTTCAATTTGAGGCTGCAACTCGATTATTAGTTGCTCTTGAATTTCATAAGCCATTGTTTGTCTAACATGTGCCTCTGTCGCTCTGATTAGTTCTTCACGTTCCTGTTCCAGCAGTGCTGGAGAATGGCCTAGGTTTTCATTTTGATTACGATTAATTTCTGCTTGAACAATTCTTTCAATCTCACTCATCAAGCGTTTTACTACTGCTAATTCCCAGTCTTCACGGGCACTGGGTGTTTTCATCCTCGCAGCTTCGTTTTTCAGAGTTTGAACGATTCTAGCCCTGACAGGATTACCGATTTCAAAATCGTGTGCACCTGAAACAAATCCAATAATTGCATCCAACCACTCATTTTCATCCAATCCATGGCCGCAGCCAGGGCAGTTGATTGTTGAGGAATCATTACTCATGATATTCTTTTGTTCAGACTTCGATTCTCTTCGAGTTGAACGTCTTTGTGGGGCAGGGGCTTCATCCAAGTCAAAAGAAATACTGGTACCAAATGTCCCTTTCTTAGTAGGATTGATATCGGGTTCTCTCACCATTCTCTTCGATAATCACTATACCGGCGTTAATAAAAGTCTTCCGCCGTCAAAAATTATCAACACCATTTAACTTAACAAATTGAATTTTTCGGCAAGGGACTTTGTGATGAATTCTACCGAGTTTTTTACGCTATCAGAATTATCGAAATCGATCTTTTCGGTCAATAATTCTTTATTTTCAATCATTGATAGCATATTTTTGGCAACCCTAGATATTTCATCCACAATTGTGATACTCGCCATTTTAGAGGAACGTGATAATGGGTTTAAATCAACAACAATCACAGTTTTACCCATTGCAACGAGTGCTTCACAACGGTCGCCATCCTCTAGGGGAACAAGAATTACTTCGCTTGAAAATATTCCCTCACTGCAACAATTAGCCCTAGGGCCTTCTAATCCTGGTATTAGCGAGTCAGGGTCTGCACCAAGTATCTTAACCTTTAATCCAAGGTTTCGATTTATCGATTCGAGATGCTCCAACAAAATTTTCATTCTTTCCGGGGTTCTGTAAAAAATATTCACTTCTACAGGGCAGTTGACCAGCGATGCTAATTTCATTAATTCAACACCTGCTATAGCTGTAGTATTACCGTTTAGACTTATTACCGACTTTTCAGAATCCTTTAGTTGTTGTAAAGCGAACTTGGTTGCTAACATAGCTGATGGAATAGTTTGTTCACCTAGCAGATAATCGTAGGCCTCTCCCCTTCCATGAGCGATTAGTGCGCTTCCAGCCAACATACCCTTTTTGGCGGCCTGTTCTAACTCATGGCGCTTCAACAATGACTCATATCTTGGGTGACTAGGGTCTGCGGCGAACTCATCCATTTAATCACCCGATTATCCAAAAATCATTGAGATATCAAGAGGGGTTACTCCACGGTTAAGAGAACTAGTAGAAAGAACATCTAATCCGCACTCATACCAATCTTTCAAGGTGTTAAACACGATACCCCCACTCGCTTCTAGAATAACCCAATCTCTAAGTCCCATGTCTACCATTTGTGCGGCGGTATCCTTGCTTTTTTCAGGCCCAAAATTATCTAGCATAATGACCAACTTTGGCTTATCTTCAATTTCTTTTTGATTCCAAATTGCTGCTGCCGTCAAGGCTTCTTTTTGCTCGCGTACCTCGATTTCTAAAAAAGCGCCACATGTGGTAATTTCAATTTCTTGTAGGAATTTAGCAATCCTAGCTGAATTATCTTCTAAGTCGTTAAACATTGATGCAAGGTCGTTCTCTTTAATCATCATAGCATCATTCTTGTTCAGTCTGTGGCTTAACCCTCCACCCATGTGAACTGCCCATTTGTCCAATAATCCCCAGATTGTTTTTCGAGTACATGCAATTTGACCTTTCGCTAAAGCAGTCCATTTTTTTGTTTCCGTTGCAATTCCGGAGAGTTGACCTAAAATATTCAAAATACTTCTCTCAATAGTCAATAGAGTTTCTTTGTCACCTTTTAATTCAGCAATTTCATCACCACCCGAGACTTTCTTTCCATCTTTGGCGAACCAGGATATCTGAACAGAGGGGGCCCAAATTTGGATAAGGTGGTCTACCATCGTAGTACCCACGATGATTCCGTTTCCTCTTGCAATAATTGTAGCACTAGCATCACTATTTCCTCCCATAAATGGCATTTCAATACCGTCATCAGCTAAAATTGTGTTAATCCATCTGTCCATGCTAGACAATAACATACGACTAGGCCCTTCATCGGCAGTCCACAATAGATGGCCACGGTCATGAGGGAGAGAGTTACTATCCGCCATGAGTAATGCTAGAGGGTCAACATCTTGAAAACCTATCCTTAAAAATTGGTATAAATTAATCGAAAAATAATAATTTCAGCGTAGGATTCATGGCTATTGCCTTTCTCCACTGAATTAGAAGAATATGTTTGACACTATTATTGGCGGGCATATCACCCTACTCTTTACCGTTGAAAAGGACGGAAGACTGCTGAGAAATCAGGGTAGTAGAGGTATTGGTTTGAATATCGATCATGGGGTTAGAGCATCAGTTTCTGAAATCAAATCTAGTCAAATTCGAAAAAAGCAGGAACTTTCAGCAGGTTCTGCTTTGGACGGGAAAATAATGATTGAGGATGGCTTGATTGAGGTTAGAGTTGAAGACATGTTCGGTGAAGAGATGCCAGATTCGACTGGAATGTATTATGACCTTGTTGAAGAATTAAGGCACGCAAAATTACTTGACCGAGCCTCGTCTTACAAAATTGAGGTAAAATTAGACCTACCAACCAGTCAGGGATTTGGTATGTCTGCAGCAGGTCTAATCGCCGTTGCTTATGCATTTAGAGAGTTAACGGGCGTAGGGCTTTCAGGGCAGTATCTACGTTTATGTCACCGCATAGAGAGGTTGAATGGTTCCGGTTTAGGAGATGTGTTGGGAATTTCGGCGGGCGGCGTTGAAATTCGTATTCAGGCTGGTGCCCCAGGTGCATCAGGAAGGGCACTGGGTTTTGCTTGCCCACAACAGATATTGCTGGCATGGCAACCATCAGAAACAAGACATACGTCGAAATATATCGACGACCCTATGTGGCAAAATAAAATCACTCAGGCTGGAAATCTCGCAGTAAATAATATGAAAAATAAATCTTGGAGTCATGACCAATGGGGTCAAATTCTAACGCAGTCACAAAATTTTGCGGTTCAATCCGAATTACTCGAAGAGATTGAGAGAAAGCAGTTGCTAGCTAAAACCCGAGAAATTGTTCGTGACCTAGATTTACAAGCAAAAATTAGTATTCGTCTTTGCATGCTTGGCATTTCTGTAGTAATCTTACCTAGAAAATTAACAAATCCGCTAAAAAAACATGAATTAGAAAACATTTCGAAGGAACTAGAACAAATTGGTATCGGTACAAAGATAACCAAAATCTCAGGATGAAGCATCTTCAAGCGGCGATAAGTCAAGTGCATTCGCGTCAAGTAAAGTGCAGCCAGGAATGAATAGATTCTCGCTAAATCCGTGACGATAAACCACTGCCCCTGAACCCCATTCTTCGATATATCGATTCATTTGTTTAGTCATTTTCTTTCGCTGAAAGTCCACATCTGCACCATAGAAGTGTTTAGCATCTATCCAAGCAATTGGCTTCCCGTTGATTTCTACAAGATCTAAAAATAATATATCCGGTGTTCTTACTGGACGTCCATGTTCTAACTTTTGTTCGGAGACCATTTCGGTTTGGCGCCTCAGTCTCACCCCTTTAGATTCGAACCAATCACTAAGAATATCCTCAAATAAATCAGCACGTAAATGAGTTTCTGATTGGTCAACATTTGATACTCTGTCCGCTGCCTCTGCTCGTTCAAACTCGTCCTTTTCTCTTTTTGAGAGTTTACTCGGCGTTCTTAACGATTCTTTAATTTTCGACTTTGACCACTTCTTTTCGGTTAGTATAACGCGGAAAATATTCATTGGTGGGAAATCAAAGCGTTTTGAGAGGTCGACTACATTTACACCTTCATTGTATAGGCGAAGGAGTACTTTGGCGCGAGATTTCAATCGACCGTGTCCGTATACTGTCTTTTGTTGTAGAAGGGCAGAACGTAGTGATAGAACTTGGTCTAAACTCATTTCCTTTCCTTCGACCATTTCACCAATTTCATCAACTCTATCGTCATCAAGCCATCCAAATTCGCCTTTGCGTACAACTAGCTTAGCCATCTCGGCTTCAACCTTTAGTGGAATAGGAGAAGTTGGCCACTTAAATGAGAAACTTTTCGGTTCAATCTGTTCTTCAGGAAATCCCATTAGTGGTGGAGAAACGCTAAACCTTTGCAAGGCTTGATTTTCCATATTTTTTATTTGTTCAGCATTCCTCTCAATGATGTGTTTTTTTGGTGTCGTCCCATAAGGTCTAGGTTTCGTCTTATTCCTCGGACGCTTATTGTTCGACTTACTTTTTTTAGAATTACCTTTAGGTGAAGATATTTCAGAACTATCTTCTCCCGCCATAAAGTGAGGTTGTCATAGCCCCTCCATGAATACTACTATTGTTTACTCTTCTTGGAATGTGATTTCTCGAAGCATCTTGAGTTCACGAGTGGCATTTTTAGACAAATCTTTCAGCCATTGTTTAGGTATTTGTCTAACACTATTTTCGACTTTTGCTTTGAAAAAATTAGACCATTTACTTATTTGCCACCAAGCAGCAACTTCAACTCCACCCTCATTTTGACATAGTATTGTTATCTCTAAACTTAGCGACTTTATCGCATTACCACTTTTTTTGCCGTTAGAAATTTGCCCAAGCCAATCAAATCCGACCTCGAGATACTCGGGATTATCACCCCTACGAATAAATTTCACTTCCCACATCTCTTCGATTAATTGTTGTCTTTCAATTCGGTGAAGATCGAATCTTTGTCCCGGCTTGAGTTCACCTTTCTGGGATGACAATAATCTTTGAGCGGTAGAATTCCACTGTGGCCAGTTGTCTAAATTTAGTAGATTTACTGCCACATGACGTGCTAATTCGGGCTCCAAGAATTCTCTCCAGACACCATTGGGTGAAACCATCTTAACACCCAATTTATGCGTAAATTATAGACGGGCTAAGGGGCAAAGAGGATTTTGTTTTGTCCGAATCAGCCTCATTCTTTTCACTTGTAATTACAATGATTTCATTTAGTCCAAGTTCCGCTTTGATGAATTCCTTTCTTTTTGAGAGTAACTCTAATTCATTTAGTTCGCCTGTGATTAGTTGTTTGGATTTATCATCCCATTTGAAAATTTGAGGCAACATCTTTTTACCCCAAAATGCGAATATTTCGCCCGAATTTTCTTGTTTTGCTAAATCAGAATTTTTTAAGTGATTCATGAAAGACTTCACATTACCACCATCTTCAACAAATTTTATTGCCATAGTTGCTAATTCTCTTTTCCAATCAGGGCAAATTGTCAGAATTAATTTTTGAGCTGGACCATCTAAATGTCTTTCAGCAATTGTTTTGACCTTACGAGCATTTTCCAGAATATTTCGCATGACAAATTCCTCGTCTAGGGTTGAACTTTCGCGGATTGTAAGTTTACTTTGTGTGGCAAATTCGGAATTTGAAATTAGGCTATCATTACCCAGTAATCGCCACCATTCCTCTGCGAGGTGGGGAGTCGAAACTGAAAGTAGGTGAGACCATGTGGTCAATAACTCAATGCCTAAATCTCGATTGTTTCCACCTCTTCGAATATACCAGTTCATATCTTTGATTAGTTCATAATGAGAAATTTCAACCGCTCGTCGCAGATCGTAATTATCCATGGCTTCCTCAAACTCTAGCACTCTCTGCTTTATCCTAAAACTCAACCACTCATCAATTTGATTTTTTTCTGAGCCCCAGCCAAGTATCTGGTTCGGAATGCCCATCAGTTGAAGCATAACGCGATGATTTGCTTCCAGTGCAGTATCTGACCAGTCCATACCGGCTGTAGGATTCGCTGCGAATAAGATAAACAGTCTTACCGTATCGGCTCCATACTTTTCGATCATATCTTCAGGCGATACAGTATTACCCAACGATTTACTCATTTTAGCGGAACGAAGCCCTAGTTCGCCATTGCAGTGTGGGCACGGATTTCCGATGTGGTCAACGGATAGTGTGATAGAACATTTTTCACACCACGGAGCCTGTTTGTTCACCATACCTTGACAAAGTAGTTCCTCGAATGGCTCATCGATAGAATGAAGCCCTAAATCTCGGAGAGCCTTTGTCCAAAAACGAGCGTAAATCAAATGCATTTGGGCATGTTCAATTCCTCCACAATAGAAATCAACATTCATCCAATGATTCGCAATTTCTTTCGAGAAGCATTCTGCATCATTTCTAGCATCGGTATATCTCAAGAAGTACCAAGATGAATCAACAAATGTATCCATAGTATCGGTTTCTCGTCGTGCCGGAATGTTACATTTGGGACAGAAAGTGTTGACAAACTCGGAAGAACTTTCTAATGGGTTCCCTTTACCAAAGGTTACATCTCTAGGCAACTCTACTGGCAACTCGGATTCCGGAACAGGTACAGCACCACATTCATCACAGTGTATAACCGGAATAGGAGTACCCCAGTATCGTTGCCGTGAGATCAGCCACGGTCTAATTTTCCAATTGATAGTCTTGATACCTTTGTGGTTTCTTTCTAAATAACTGATAACCTTGCTTTTTGCATCATCACCGTATAGACCTTCAAATTCACTAGGGCAATTTACCATCCATCCCAAACCAGTCTCGGCTTTTTTCATTTCTTCATCGGGATCCCCGTTTTCGTTCACCACCAGTGTTCTCTGGATGTGAATGTCATATTTCTTTGCAAAATCAAAATCTCTTTCATCATGACCAGGAACCGCCATTACTGCACCAGTTCCATACGAAGCAATAACAAAGTTTCCAGTCCAAATGGGAACTTTTTCACCGGTTATTGGATGTATAGCGTTCTTCCCAAGTGGTGAACCTTTCTTCTTATTCATATTTTTAATTCTATCAAATTCAGTCATAATTGAGACTTCATCGTACAACTGTTGCCAACTATCTTCAAATTCCGTACCCTTCACCAAAGATTCAGACAACGGGTGTTCAGGGGCTAAAGTCAAAAATGTAACACCAAAAATGGTGTCAGGTCTTGTGGTGAAGACCTTTATTTCTTGATCGGAATCTTCCACAGCAAATGTAATTTCAGCACCTTCTGAGCGGCCAATCCAGTCTTTTTGCATAGCAGCGACATTTTCAGGAAAATTGATTTCGTCAAGCCCATCAACTAATTGTTGGGCATATTTACGTGTATCAAGGAACCACTGACTCATTTCCTTTTGTATCACAGGACCATTACATCTCCAACATCGACCTGCTTTGACTTGCTCATTAGCCAGAACGGTATTACATGAATCACACCAGTTAACCGGGGCGAATTCTTGATATGCAAGACCATTTTCCATAAATTTAGTAAAAAACCATTGATTCCATTTGTAGTAATTAGGGTCGTGACTCTTAACCAGTCGACTCCAGTCATAGGAGAATCCCATTCTCTTGATTTGTTGAGTGATGGAGACCATATTTCTCTCAGTGATGTCATACGGGTGACCGCCTTCTTTGATGGCAGCATTCTCTGCTGGCATACCAAATGAATCAAATCCCATTGGATATAATACATCGAACCCCATCATTCTCTTGTATCTCGCAACTGCATCACCAATTGAGTAATTTCTAACATGACCCATATGCATCTTTCCTGATGGATACGGATACATTTCCAAACAGTAGAACGGGGTTTTATCACTGTTTATTCTAGATTCAAAAATCTTGGATTCAGCCCATTTTTGTTGCCAATAGGGTTCATCAACAGTAATACTATTTTCACTCAAAGCAATCAACCCTCTTCTCCGAGATATTACATCCATGAATTACCCCCCTTTCAATGACACTCTTGATGTGGTAGTAATCATTCGATTGTTCATGGCCAAGAGAATAACCGTTCGAGCACCTTGCCGAATAGATTTGGCTGGAGGTTGGACTGATGTACCAAACTTTTGTCGCAGTAAATCAGGCGAAGTGGTAAATATTGCCATCAATAAGTACACAAGATGTATTATGGAACTAGATGATGAGAGGAAAATCACTCTCTCCTACTCCACTGATATGCCTACAGGTTCTGGTTTAGGAACTTCTGGTTCAATGAATGTGGGCCTGATTGGGACAATTTTAGGTTCTGAATTTGAACCAACAGAAATAGCTGAGATTGCTTATCAATTCGAGGCATTACTGGGCAACAAAGGAGGTCGTCAAGACCAATGGGCAAGTGCGCTAGGTGGAATCAATCATTTGTCGTTTAACGGCGAAAAAGTAGCAATAAAATCACTCAATCCTTCTACTGAATTTATCTCCCTATTAGAAGATAGGTTGTTACTTTTCAATAGCATGATTAGTCATGTTTCTGGACAATTACATCAGAATATTTGGGACAGGTATGCGAATGATGATAGCGGTATAGTTCTAGCATTGGATAAAATAAGAGATGCCGGTTTACTGATGGCTAAAGCAATCAGTGAAGAATCTATTACAATTATTGCAGAGTCCTTCAAGATTGTAATGGGTGCAGTCGATCAACTTGGGATGGAGTTACATGACCCATTTAGAACTATTATACAACCATATACGAACTCCGGAGAGGTATTAGCATGGAAAGCGATGGGTGCCGGAGGAGGTGGAGTTGTTGGAGTACTTTTATCTGAGCATTGTGACAGACAAAAGATAATAATTGATTTTACCACTCAAGGGTGGAAGAATATTGATTGGAAAATGGATAAACAAGGTCTGCAAAGAGAAGCAATCACTCTTTAACCTTGAAGTCTATATCGGTCTCGAGTAAAAACAAGGCTTCCTTAGTTAACTTATATCTATTTTTAAGCCCCATTTTTCTTTTTTCCACGAGACCAAATTTTTGCAAAGTTCGTAAGTGGTGAGAGATTAGTTGCTGGCTCTTTTCTAGTTGTATCGATAATTCCGCTTGTGTTGGGAATTTACCGTACTGGTGTTCGTCATCGAGCAATGTTAGGATTTTGCCCTGTAGGCTGTTTGGGTCCGGAGACAATAAAGGAATAGGTAATTGCTCTGGGTCCATGCCTGGGTATAATGAGTTGTTGAGTGGATAATATCTTACAAGACGGCCATCTTTTAGCCTCCAAATTAATTCCTGATTTTCTAATAATCTTAAGTGGTGAGTAATTTGCCCATTACTCATGTTCAATGCGGCCATTAACGCCCGGAAGTGACACCCGGGGTTAGCGGTCAAATATCCCATTAAGCGGCCTCTTTGGAATTTACCATCGGTAGTTTCCTGTGTTTTTCCTAACAATCCTAGTAACCACAATCCTGCCGCAGTCGATGGTATTCTTAGAGATTCAGTATTCATCACAAAAATTCCAAGTAAGGCAAAGATCGAGGAGGTAGATACAACAACTACAGCAACAGTTGTTACTTCTTGTAGGTCTACAGTTTCAGAAATCTCTTCGTCAGGATTTTCGTTGAGCACTGCTTGCTCTTCAATGACTATTTTCTGTTCGTTGTATATAGAGTGAATTTCTATCCCTGATATGTCAAATTTTGATTGGCACTCATCTAGGGTTGAATCTGATTCGGAGACTAGATATTCTCCTTCCCACCCCTTTTTAGGAGTCCATGAAGATAATTTCGCAGAGCTAACGAGTAAATATGACTGGTCGACATTGGATAACATCCAGCAATCTTTGTCGTTGGTTCCAATATTTGTCCATATCCCTTGGAATTCAATCAAATCTATTTTTTCCTCTTCCACTTCGAAATAATCAAATTGGAATTCTAGATACTCCGAGAATCCCATTTCTAGAGAGTGTTCGATTGTTAAGGAATAGTCAACGGTTGAATTTGAAAAATTGTCAACTGCCGGCATTTGGAAACTTTTTTCTAAAATTAGACTTTGACTTAAGTCATTTATTTTCAAGTAATTACCTAGATTATACTCGCAAGAGGATTCAGTCAAACTTATTTCTTCCACAGTATTCATTGCCTCTAAATAAATTGAATTGATACATTGATTGTTAATTTTTAGAATATTATTTTCTGTGGTTATAGATAGTGAGACAAACGCAGTGTCGTCGATAATCTGCATTGAATAATCAGTATCTAGCGAATCATCACCGCAATTTTTCTCTCGATAATTATCTTGGTGAATGTATTCTTCAAAATGAGTTATTGAGTATTCTAGAATTTCTATTATTATCGAATATTTACCCGAGTTTATCGAACATCCGTTTCCGTTTTCTAGGTACCAATATGGCATTTTAAAACTCAAAGAGCGGTCATTGTCAATTGTATATGAGGTGAAAACTTCTTGACATGAATCTTGAGAACTGTCAAAGATTAGTTCTCCTAAGTCACTGATAACAAACATTTGGAATTTACAATTATCATTGAATTCAATGGCTTTTTCAGAATCGTCAGAGTTTTCTATATTTATCGAATATGACAAGAAAGAAACGTGTTCTTTCTCCATCTCGACTTCTTTGCTAAGATATGTTGAAAGACCATTTTGAAGATAATTTGGCGCGGATACTTCACTCTCAGCAGCGTTGATAATGACTTCATCAACTAAATCTCCACCTGGAGTAATTACGGAAACATAATTTTCACCAGATAGTAACGAATTCGATTCTATTAGCACACCTTCGAGGTATGAGTACTCATTTGCATTTAGCATTGAATTGCTACCATAACAAGAGTTAAGCAGTTCTTGAACTCCATTAAATTCAAAAACCAATTTACATGATTCTGTGGGGAGTTGAATCGAGTCACTCGTTGGATTGGAGAGAGTAATTCCAACCAGAGCATGCTTATTTGTAGGATCACTTCCACCAACTTCCACGACGTTCAAATTTAGTTCAATACCGTCATCAAATTTGATGTCTTCCTGGAAATAAAAATCAAAGTTATCTATTAGGTTTATACCGCTGTGAGAAATTTCTAAATTATACCATCCCGATTGAACAATTTCTCCCTCATAAGAGGTGAAATCCCAAAGCATAGTGCTAAATTCGAAATTTGTATTGCTGTTAATAATCAATTCTTGACTTTGACCTCTACAGGTATTGGAATTATCAAAAATTTGGTTTGATTCAGAGTCCATGATGGTAAAGAAGACATCGCACGAAGGGTCATTTGGTATTGATATCTGTTCAGCATAATTGACTAAAAAAGAGTTTATTTCCAAAATTTCGCTTTCTAAATACCATTGCTTGGTCTCGACATCGATATTCAATTCTAACTGGGAATAATCGACGGTTTCATCAGCAGAAATATGCGGTACAGCAGACAAAAGAAATAGACCACAAACTAAGATGATTAGTGGCCGACCGCTCCCCGCCATGTATTGCAGATAAAGTCATTACTTGAAAGGGCAGCGGTGCATAATTTATGTAGAAATTATGTTTTCAAAAGAAAACGGTTTACTTACAGGCCTAGGTCATCAAGATTAATCATCTTGGGTATTGCTGCATCCTCTTCTTGTTTTTGTTGGATTTCGAATTGTTTCCACTGGGGTATACTAGTTGCCACAGGTTCCGACCAGCCTAATGCTCTGGCCTCATCCAATTGCCCATTAGCGACATAGTAGTCAATCCATGCCAATCGTCTTTCTTCATCTTCAGAGAATGCTAAATTGACCATATTTTCTTCAACCTTGCTTCTCAAAGCTCTTTTCTTTCCAGCTGCTTTAGCAAACTGTGCCACAATTATTATCGCCAATAAGAATACAATAACTCCTGCCATAATTATCAGCGTTTGGTTAACTGAGTCTGAGTTAGCTTGGCTTGAGTCGGAAGAAGAATCATCTTTGTTCGGGTCGGATTTAATATTGCAAATTACCGAACCGGCTTTGCCGATTGAAACTTCGGGATCCCAAGGACAAGGGTCGACAATATCCGATACTCCATCACCATCAGAGTCGATACATCCCCACTGGCCGCTAGAGGTTGTCTTTCTAGAAGTCCCTGCTACTGTCGGACAATCATCTGGTTGATACGCTCCAGATGTGAAATTATCTCCAAACCCATCACCGTCTTCATCACTCCATTGAGAAGGTTCTTGGTAGAAGTAATCAGGCTTGAAATAACTACTGACGTTATCTCCATACCCATCACCGTCAGTATCATTCCACTGTTCAAATTCTTCAGGGAATGCATCTCCGAATTGTGCTCTTAGAGTAATAACTCTACTTGGGTCATTTTCATCGACGACTGTGTAGTTATTCCAATAGTAATTATCACCATAGCCGTCTCCATCGCTATCAAACCATTGATTACCATCATTCGGGAATACATCATCGACATCTGCCCATCCATCACCATCAGAGTCAGGACATCCAAACCGGTTATTTTCTTTGGAAAGACCGTACTCAGTGAGGCAGTCATCACCACCTGCTCGATTGACCTGGTCACCATAACCATCTCCATCTTGGTCAGCCCACTGCAGAGGATTTTCTGGGAACGCGTCTTCAGGGTCGACAAAACCATCACCATCGGTGTCAGGACATCCTCTTGTTGCAGGGTTAGGTGATGACCCAGCACGAAGCGGGCAAATATCTCCATTTATCGAACCAGATTGATTGTTATCTCCATAACCGTCGCCGTCGGAATCCATCCATTGAGTCGGGTCAAACTTGAACGCATCACCATTGGTGCCAGCAGAATTATCTCCGTATCCATCGCCATCCGTGTCGCGACACTGAGTGGGGTCGTCTGGGAAAACATCGGGGTTATTGCCAGATTGGTTGTCTCCCCCACAATCTAGGGAATCTCCATCTCTGTTAGACCACTGTGTATTATCAGACGGGAATGGGTCGCCTTGATCGGAATAACCATCACCATCGGAGTCTGGACAACCTAGTCTGTCTATTGATGAGGTACCGTACTCTGTTGGGCATTCATCGGGATTATTGCCGCTTTGGTTCTCTCCGTATCCGTCTTCGTCAATATCGCACCATTGGGTTGGGTCTAGGGGTAAACTATCGGCTTGACAATATCCACTGTCATCAATAGCACCCCAGTTGCCAGTTGGGTCAGAGTATCCATCACCATCAGTATCGATACAGCCAAAGCGATCATACCTTGAATCTCCGAATGTCATAACACATCCATCAGCTAAATCACTCAACTGATTATCGCCATACCAATCTCCATCGCTGTCGACCCACTGTGTTCGGTCAAGAGGAAAAGCGTCGATTTCATTGGCGGAGGTCAACAGTTCACCAGGCCATGAATCTGGTCTGAATTGATCCCATGTAGAATTTTCATAATTATCTCCAAAACCGTCACCGTCGGTGTCATTCCATTGACTTGGATTACTTGGAAAAGCATCCCCTCTTTGATTGAGGTGGAAGAAATTTTCATCTTCGTCATAAAGGTAATTATCTCCATAACCATCACCATCACTGTCCACCCATTGTTCAGGATTGTTAGGTGCCCAGTCTCCCGTATCTGACCACCCATCATCATCGATATCTGGGCAGCCAAAAACATCCTCGGTAGAGGTGCCAAAAACCATCATGCATGCATCTGGTTGAAATGCAGGTACCGGATTATCTCCGTAACCATCACCATCTGTGTCATTCCATTGGGTTCCTTCACTAGGGAAAGCGTCTACTACTCCATCTCCTTGGTCAGTCGTATTGTAGCCATCATTGTCCTCATCTATATCGGCATACCAGTAGTGAATACCCTCATCATTTCTTCCATAGGTTGTAACTAGTTTCATTCCATCAGAACTCCAACTCAGTCCGTTAACTTGACCGCAGTTATTTCCTCCACACCCATTTGGTGCAGGGGCTCCAAAGAAATCTACCAGTGTTCCACTAACGGTATTGAATATTTTGACAGACCCGCCATCTCCTTGATAATACGAATGGCCGTTAGCTACTTGTCGACTATCTCCGGAGAAATCAGCAGCAAGGCATGATGAGGTTGTGCTTTTCTCCCATATTCTGGACAGCCCATTGGAAGTAAATTGATACATGTCGAAACTAGCACCACTGCCTTCCCAAGCGCCGCACATAGAGATGAAGTTTCCATCAGGTGACCAGTCGATGTCATTAATTCCACTAGGTGGGCTAGACACTGAATAAACCGTATTCCTAGATGAAATATTGACTACGTAAAAGTCTCCATTTGCCGCTGCTGCAAGGTGCGTGCCGTCGGGCGAGAATGCTGATGCATAGAAACGGTCTTCTCCGTTAGGATTAATTCCGTTACCTAGTTGCTGACCATCAGAGACCTTAATCAATAATATTTGGCCATTGGTACCAGCATTTCCAGACCTACCTATTGATACCGCTACTAAACTACTGTCTGGTGAGAATTCCACATCATATACGTAGTCCCCACTACCTACATCGACGCTGATTGAGCCGTGAACAGATGAGATATTAGTTGAATAGTAAATATTTATTGTATCATCATCAAGCCCAGCAGCAACATAATTTCCATCTGGTGAAAAAGCCACTGAGGTTACCTCACTGTTAGCGCTAGATTGTGCGGAACGCAAATTGACATATGAAGAAGAATTCCAAATTCTTAACCAGCCATCCTCATCACCAGTGACAATTTTCAGCCCGTCAAAAGAAAAGTCTACATCATTGTAATCTTGATTTGAAGAAATAGTAAATTCATTTTGGAAATTAGGTACATTCGCAACCCACCCATCATTAAAGTCAGAGGTTCCGTCACCGTCTTTGTCAGGGCACCCATCACGATCGACATTTGAAGTTCCATAAGACCAGGGGCAGTCATCAGATGAATCGGTAATTCCATCTCCATCACTGTCTGCGGATGCTAATGGGGCCACCACCACCAGAAGCATCAGTACCACGGCTAAAAAACTTGATAGCCGATATGACATAACTATCGGGCATATCTAATCTTAAAAGGTGTTATGGTTATTTTGTGTAAACATCACATCCGGAAAAATAGTAATCGCTTAGAGGTATGAATTTTTGGGATAAGCGTGGGCGAAGGTATCCCTAAGGTCAATATCCCAGTTCAAGACCGCGTATTGCTGCATTTATTGGAAAATGATGAGCAAGCCGACCG
>CEWG01066676.1_pt1 | contig 23323 bp, 37 predicted proteins | sample 361411 | NCBI WGS metagenome assembly CEWG01 (sample SAMEA2622173, study PRJEB7988) | marine metagenome | biome: marine biome (ENVO:00000447); feature: surface water layer (ENVO:00002042); material: "saline water (ENVO:00002010), including plankton (ENVO:xxxxxxxx)" | depth 5 m | reverse complement strand
AGTATGATGGTTGGAAAAACAATAAAGGCAATGCAGGAAAAATTGTATTAGCACTACAATTGGCCGGCGATGCTAGTTTACGTAACTGTAATATTAATGAATGGTGTATGGATACAGTACGTGCATTAAGAGTACATACAGATCGTCCTATTGAAATAAGAACACATCCTGGTGTTAGTGAAAAAGGTATGGGCAACCATGAAGAACTATTTAAAGCATTTGCATTTGCCAATTTTAAAGATGTTACATTTATTAATGGTAAAGAAGTTCCATGGCAAGAACATATTAAAGATGCTTACTGTGTAGTAAGTTATTCAAGCGGAATGTCTATTGATGCAGTAATAAACGGTGTGCCTGTAATTGCAGTAGACGAAGGAAACTTTGCTTACAATGTAGGTGAAACAAAATTAAAGAATATTGAAAGTCTTAATTTAGCACCTGAGCCAGAAGTATTACAATGGTTGTACAACTTGGCGTACTGTCAATGGACACCAAGCGAAATGGAAGATGGAACTTGCTGGAGGCATTTAAAACCAACGCTCAATAGACTTGTTGCTGAGAATAAAAATGCAAGTAGTTAGTTACTTAAAGGGTATACCCGGCAACAATAAAAATCCTGAAAAGCCAGAAGTTCTAAGAAGATTTATAGAAGGTGTAAATGCTGTAGGTGATCAAGGAGTTGCACATGACGGATTATACGTACCTAGTGATGTAGCAATACTACAAGGATACGTACATGAAGATTCACCTGGCACTCCACATCTAGTATTAAGAAAACAAGTTTTAGTAGAACAAGCAAAAAGAAATGCTAGAACAATCATAGTAGATAGTAATTTATTTTTATATTTAGATAAGTCAAATCAAAAACGTTTTTTAAGATACAGCATGGACGGGGTGTTTCCAACAACAGGAAATTATTTTTGGGATAATCCTGATCCACAAAGATGGGAAAAAATTAAAAGAGAATTAGGTGTAGTTGTTAAACCTTGGAGAACAACAGGTACCAATATACTAATTTGTCTACAACGTAATGGCGGATGGTCAATGAAGGGTAAAGACAATCAAGAGTGGGCAATTGATATGATTAAAAGAATACGTCAACACAGTGATAGGCCAATTGTAGTAAGAGGCCATCCTGGAGATAGACGTGCAGGAAAATATCTAAATCCAACAGAAAAAACATATAAGTTTCACGGACTTCCTAATGTGCATATGAGCGATTTTAGAAATAGAACTTTACAAATGGATTTAGCAAGTGCTTACTGCACTGTGGTGTTTAATAGTAGTCCTGCTGTTGCTAGTGCAATTGAAGGCGTTCCAATTTTTGTAGATGATCCAGACGATTGTCAAGCAAAAGATGTTGCAAATACTAACATAAGTAACATTGAAGCACCAGATGTTTTTGATAGAACACATTGGTTACAAAAATTGTCTATGTGTCATTGGAACTTTACTGAATTATCTGACGGCACAGCATGGAGACATATGAGAAAGTATGTATAATGGAAGCACAGGCCATACCCGAAGTAGAAAAATTAATCGCAAAATATAAGCCAAAAACTTATTGTGAAATTGGTGTTCATAACGGATTAACGGCCGCTGGATTAATTATGTATATGCTTAAATTTAATCCTGACATACATGCAGAACTATATGATGCTTTTGAACCTATAGACTGGCGTAAAGAACACAATGGTAAATCAGACGCAACAGAAGAACACTACAAAAAATGTATTAAAAGAATGGAAGGCATTCGTTTACAAAACTTAGAATTTAAATACAAAATTGTAAAAGGTTACACACAAGATACATTAAAAAATAAAAAATATGATTTTGCTTATATAGATGGTGGTCATAGTTATGATACTGTCAAACATGATTATAATAAAGTTTTAAGAAGTAAGATTATACTATTTGATGATTACAACTTAACTAATGTTAAACGTGCTGTAGATGAAATAGGTAAAGGATATCGTTTGCCTTATGAAACACCAAATGGCAAAAAGAAAAAATGGGTAATAATAAATGATTCATAAGAAACCAAAAGATTTTGGAGATAAAGTTGCATGGTTTTTTACAATGCGTCTGCGTTGGATGGCAGATACTTTTTTCCGTAAACGTTATGGACACAGAGCAGTTGTATTAGAAACTGTTGCTGGAGTTCCAGGTATGGTTGCTGGTATGTGGAATCATCTAAGAAGTTTACGTAGAATGAAACCTGACGATAGAGGTTGGATAAAAACTTTACTTGCTGAAGCAGAAAACGAACGTATGCATCTTATGATCTTTATTGAAATTGCAAAACCAAATAGATTTGAACGTTGGTTAATAATACTAGCACAATTTTTGTTTTGGCATTTTTACATGTTCTTATACATATTCTTTCCTAAAGTAGCACATCGCATGGTTGGTTATTTTGAAGAACAAGCAGTTATAAGTTATACAGAATACTTAAAAGAAATCGAAGAAGGTAGAGCAGAAAACATAGATGCACCTGAGATAGCAAAAAGTTATTACGGTTTAAGATATGGAGCCAAACTTAGAGATGTTGTTATTGCTGTACGTCAAGATGAAAGAGGCCATGCACAAGAAAACCATAAGATGGCAGACACACTAAAGAGGACTGCATAAAATGAGATTAGAATTTGGTGGAGGAGAAACTCCTAAAAGACCTGAATTTACGCAAGTTGATGTTAGAAAAATTACTGACGATACTATTGTTTGTAATGCTTGGGACATAGATAAACATGTTGAACCTAACACAGTTACTGAAATATATTCAAGACATTTTTTTGAACATCTAACATTTGCACAGGGTGAAAAAGTATTAGATGTTTGGAAAACTATTTTAGTTCCAGGTGGTAAGTGCGAGATGCTTCTACCTAATCTAACCTTTCATATTAATCAATGGGTAAACTTACGTGAAGATCCAAAATCAGAAGAATGGGCAAAAGCAGGATTTTGGGGGTGGCAAAGAGGTGACTTAGAAGATACGTGGGACGTTCACAAAAGCGGATATGATGCTACAAGTCTATTTCAACTTTTAATTGCTAAAGATTATAAAGATATAGAAAGTCTCAAATCGGACAAATCAAAAAACATTCATGTCAGATTTTTTAAAGAAAAAGGTTGACAGATACTAATATATTTGCTATATTGTATATATTGTAATTAGGCGACGGTTTAATTATAGCATTGTGCAAGGAAGAGGCGTTTACCAGAGCGTCGAACTTGGCAAGTTAGGGGTGGTACCCAGGCATGGTTGTAGAAATACGTTGTGTCACATTGCTCTACCGAGCAGAACTTGGCTCCTGGGATTAGAAATGGTATCTGATCGAAGGGTTGGAGGTGTAACCTAGTCCTCCCAATGCACTTTATTTTTTCACAAAACACAATCCATTATTTTTAACGAATGCTTTTCTAGGAGCGGCCTTACCTTTAATATTCATAGTAGTTGCTTCACGAATGTGTCTTGTCATATTAGGATCGTATCCAAATCCATATTGATTAAAAACATCTATCCAATATTCTTGTGTGTTACAGTTAACATGATGATGTCCTGCTTTTCCTACAGGAGCAAAAGTCATTACAACAAAGTTTGCACGTTGAAAGTCTGGCATAAAATTAGGAATATATTTTTCGTAAACATGCTCTACAAATTCGCAACTCCATGCAAGGTCAAATTTCTTATCACCTAACGGACTAGGTCCTTTTTCGTAATCGTGTATTGTTATCCAATCTTTGTTTACACCTGTTCTATCTACTGACCAATCACCGTCAATACCTTGTGCTGTTATACCCATTTCATTAGCAAGTTTTACCATGCCTCCAGGTCCGCAACCTATATCAATCATACTTTTAACGTTCATCATTCTTTGCATGTGTGATAAACTTCCTTCATCTAAATGTGTGCGATTTTTATGTCCACCTAGATGTTCCGGCAACTCAGTCATTTGTTTCTCCTAGTTTTACTATGTCTGTATACTTTAAATATACAGTGTTTGGTTTAATAAACAACGATTTATCTGGCGTAACACAAAAAGGATCTAACATATCTCCAACGTCTTTAGGACCCCAGTGACTTGTTTGCCATTGTGGCATTTTTGCATACTGTCCTCTACGTCCTTTATTACAACCTAAGTACATACCACCATTGTTGTTTATGTTTTTAATTATATCTTTAAAGAAATACTTCCATTGTGGCATTGTCCATATTTTAGGTCTATTTGGAAAAAATGCTCTTAGACTTACAATATAATCAACTTTGTCTTCAAGACCAAATGGAGTATTTGCATGTATTAATTCTTCTCGCACATCTATATCTAAAAATTTATATACAGGATCATATTCTTTTCTTCCTAAAAAATCTGTGCCTATACATTCATGTCCATACATTTTACATATATAGGGAAACCAACCTGCACCTGTTCCTATGTCTATTAGTTTTTGTTTTTTCAATTCATGTAAATTTAAATAGTGTGCTACACTTAACTTTTCTTGAATATATTTTCTTACAGCATCTTTTAGATATCTATTTTCTGCTGTGTGTCCTATCATGGTTATATTATCATAACCAAGAGAATCTACAATGTCATCGACAGTTAGTTTAGTCATGATTAAATATTACCGGTTGTATATGTGCTGATTTTTTATGTGGCAAAAAAGTCCAACATGTTTTAGTAGATTTGAAAAGTTCGTCCCATTCTACTTTAGGTATTTTATTTTCTTTTACAAGTTCATCAAAAAACTTTTTTACTCCGGGAGTTTGGTAATCGTCAAATACTATTACTTTGCTATCTTTAACTTTACTGTAATCATATTTCACTGTATTATAACTGTGTCCGCCATCGATGTAAACAAAGTCATAAACTGCATCTGTAAGTGTATCGGTTGTGTAACCTGCATGTAATACAAACTTAAATTTTTTACTTTTAGTTTTCTGTCTATGTTTTAAATTATGTGTTGCTACTGCAAACCGTCCTGCACCTTTTCCGTTTATTTCTTTTTCGTGGAAAGCAATATTATCTTGTACTTCATCAAAGATATCATATCCTATGTACTTTAATTTTGCATTATATTTTAAACAATAATCAACAAATTGTATTCCACTTTTACCGTCATGCGTTCCTATCTCACAAATTATTTTTGGCCTGATATGATCAAATATTGCATAGAATGGTGCTAGTAAAACAGGTTTCATTATATAGTTTTCCAGTAATCTTCTACTCGAGTAATTTTTAAATCCCGTCTTTCGCTATGTCCTTGTTGTTTGCGATCACCTTTCATATGATCAAACCATTGTCCTAATTCGCTGTTGATTAAAGGATGTCCTTCACCTTGTATACCACTAGAAATGTCTTTATTCTGTACACCGTACTTGCCTTCATGCCAACGTCTTACTACGTCAAATATATAACTGTCATGCCATTCTTTTTCTTTGAAGATTCCATTTTCGGCATCATCATACATGCGTTGAAATTCATCAATAAAAGAATCACAATGTTCGTGTTGTAGATTGATACTATACCAACCGCACTCTGTATATTTGTGTCCTCTACCTAAGAATGATAAAAATTTATCATGTGGTACAAACTTTTCTAAGAAAGCAATTGGCATCTCTGTATGAACATAACTGTCTGCGTCCATCCAAATTAAGATGTCGCTTCCTTCTTTTTTTGCACGTCTTGCCGCGTTGCATACTGCATAAACTTTGTTACAAAACTTAATTGCGTCCCATTTAAAAGCCTTACGTGCATCTAATCTTTTGTTATCAGGACCTTTACCGTTTGCTCTAGGATCATTTGCATATCTTTCTTTAAATGCTTTCATTTCGGGTAAAGCATTTTCGTGATCAATTATAATCACATTTCTTTCACTTTTTCTTATATAAGGTGAACATCTTTCTGCATAAACATAAAGATCTATTTCGTTAGGCATACGATCCAAAAAACTATTAATCATTCTTTGGCCGTACAGTTGTAATCCTTGTTGATTAAACGTTGTAAGGACAGTAAATTTCCGTGACATATAAAAACTCCATAAATAGTAATATACGTATATTTAGCGAGATATTATGATACTAGGACTATTCAATGAATTTGGTGCGATGAACAGTGTACCCGTATTTGGTGCATTTCAACAGTCTTTAGATAAGGCAGGAGTTCCTTGGACTAAAAATGTAAATCACTGTAATGTAGCAGTGATATGGAGTGTCTTATGGAATGGTAGAATGAAACAAAACCAAGCGATATGGGAACATTGTAAAGCACATAATAAACCTGTTATCGTTTTAGAAGTAGGAGGAATACTTCGTAATCAAAGTTGGAAAGTTGCAATAGGTGGTATTAACAATGAAGCATACTTTGGCCAATCATGTGGCAGTAACATCAACAATTGGTTGCGTAATGCAAGTAAATTTAGACAAAAAAGATTTGGTATAGATTTAAGACCTTGGAGAGAGGAAAGTTCTAAAAAATATATTTTGATTTGTACACAACATACAAGAAGTCATCAATGGAGAAATATGCCACCTATAGACAAATATCTTGAAGATACAGTTAGCACTATAAGAAAGTCTAGCAAACGTACAATTAAAATAAGAGCACATCCTAGAGCGGCCATCGATGGAAGTATAGTGCGTAATTTAAATTTTAAATACCAAAATGTAGAACAACAATTTCCTGTTAGGCATCCAGAAACTTATGATGAATATGATTATGACAAAGCACTGTTAGGTGCTCATGCAGTTATTAGTCATAGTAGCAATCCAGGACTTCAGGCAATAATTGCTGGTGTACCTGCATTTGTAGGCAAAGACAGTTTAGCACTTCCTGTTGCTAATACTGATATTTCCCAAATTGAACAACCCAAAATGCCAAACAGAACCAAATGGTTTAATGATCTATTATACACTGAATATTTTATAGATGAAATAGCAGATGGCTTACCATTGGTAAGATTACTTCCAAAATTAGAACAATTAGTACTTGCTCGATAACAGTTTCAGTGTTATAATACACTAAACAATCAAGGACATTTCGATATGCATAATCAAAAAGTTGATGCCAATACAGTTGAAGAGTGTATAGAATATCTTTCTGGCACTGGCAACTATATGTTTGACGATCATCCGTCAGTTAATCAATATGATTTGGCAATAACAACAAGTTTAGGAAAACAGTTAGAAAAAGGAAATGCATTTACACAAAAGCAAAGTACTATTGGATTAAGACTTGTAAAAAGTTATGCTAGTCTATTAGATAAAAGAGGATTCGATGTTGATGCAATACTTAATGGTCCTTTGTTTAGATGGCCTTTTAGAACTATAGACAAAAGAAAAAGTATTCATATAGACGGAGAACAAATTGTTATAAAATCTCCTTTTATTGCAGACGTTGTTAACAAGGTAAAGAAAAGAAAAAATCCTTCTTACTATAAAGGTACTTACAATGCTGAAAGTAAAGAATGGGCATTTGATTACAACGAACCAAATATTAATTTTTTAATGAAACTGACTAAAGGAATGCACTTTAGTATTGATCAAAAAATTCAAGAAGACTTTAAAAAAATTAATAAAATTAAACAACAAGCACTAGAGCATTATCCAATAATGACTAAAAATGCAGATAGCAATTCATATATCTTTAATGATCAAGTTATAGGCGAAACAGATGTAAGACGTGCAATTATGAATGCTAAACTAAACGGATGTTTAGCATATGATGATCCTGTTGTTGCAGATCTTAAACCAAAACAAAGATTAGTAGACACTGTATTGTTAGGTGATAATAGAAATTGGTATGCAAACTCTAGCAAATACTCCTATTTGGAAATATTTTCATTGATTACAACCGTGGATCAGTGTATAATTATTTGTAGTAGTAATGATGATAATCAACTTAAAAACATAGTTGACAATCTTCTATTGACAGATCTACGTAATAGTGATATTAGTGTAATGTTTAGATTTAAAAAGAAAATGAATAATATGAATAACTTTATAAAAGACAAAGGTGTAAATGAGTTTTCACCAAGTAAAAAAGTTTTTATTATTAATGAGAAACTTCCTAAACCACTAGTATCTAACGATATAGATCCGCAACTAGTATTAAACTGTTTACCAACACAACCATCACATTATAAATTACAAGCATGGTTAAACAACAAACCAACAGTTATACATTATCGCGGATCAGAACCAACAGGATTAGATAACTGTGCCAACTTGTAAACTAGTAATTAAAGATGAAGTTAATATAAAGTTTGAAGGACTTGACTTACAAACTAGAAAATTTCTCACAAACAAATTTAAATATGAGATTCCATATGCAAGATATTTGCCTGCATATAAACTAGGACGTTGGGACGGAACAGTAAGTTTCTTTGGACTAGGTGGCACAACTTATATTAGTATGCTTGAAGAAGCATTGCCTCTACTAGAAGAAAAAGGCTGGTATGTTGAAGTAGAAGATAAACGTGAATCTACAAAACTAGAATTTAATCACATTAACGAAAATTATCTAAGTCATATTAATTGGCCAGAAGGACATCCAGCGGCAGGACAACCAATTGTTTTGCGAGATTATCAAGTAGAAGTAATCAATAACTTTTTAAGTAATCCACAAAGTTTGCAAGAAGTTGCCACAGGTGCAGGTAAAACAATCATTACTGCAACACTATCTAAACTGTGCGAACAGTATGGTAACAGCATTGTAATTGTTCCTAACAAGAGTCTAGTTACACAAACAGAAGAAGACTATCGTAACGTAGGATTAGATGTTGGTGTATACTATGGAGATAGAAAAGAACTAGGACACAAGCATACTATTGTTACATGGCAAAGTTTAAACATACTAGATAAAAAGTCTAAGAATCACGAGGCGGCATATACATTAACAGAGTTTTTACAAGATGTACGTTGTATTATTGTAGACGAAGTACACCAAGCAAAAGCAGATGTATTGAAAAGATTGCTTACACAAAACTTTGCACATGTTCCTATACGTTGGGGTTTAACAGGTACTATTCCAAAAGAGCAATTTGAATTTCAAGGCATACGTGCAAGTCTTGGAGAAGTAATTAACAACATTAGTGCAAGTGACTTACAAGAAAAAGGTGTACTTGCAAACTGTCATGTTAATATTGTGCAAACAGATGATACACAAGAATTTTCAAACTATCAAGAAGAACTTAAATTTTTAGTTACTAGCGAAAAACGTATTGACTGGATGACCAAATTAGTAAGCAAGTTAAAAGAAAGTGGAAACACTTTGATACTTGTAGATAGAATTAGTTCAGGCAAGATGTTAGCAGAAAAATTAGACAATGCAGTTTTTATATCCGGAGAAACAAAAGGCGATACAAGAAAAGAACATTATGATGAAGTTAAGACAGCAACTGATAAAATTATTATTGCGACATATGGTGTGGCCGCCGTTGGTATTAACATACCTCGTATTTTTAATCTTGTTCTTATTGAACCAGGAAAGAGTTTTGTAAGGGTTATACAAAGTATAGGCAGAGGCATACGTAAGGCAGAAGATAAAGACTTTGTGCAAATATGGGACATAACTAGCAGATGTAAATTTGCAAAAAGACATTTGACACAGAGAAAGAAATTTTATAAAGAAGCAAACTATCCTTTCACAATAGAAAAGATAGCGATTGATTAGGAGACTTAATGCAAATATTAACTTTAGAAAATGAACATTTTGATCTTAATACTCTGCCAAAAGAGATTGACAGAGATATTAGATACAGTGTACTAGACAACTCAGACCCAAAGGATCCGGACTACTTTTTTGTTCCATTAATTTATTTGGAAAGTTTTAGTTCGCCAGCAGTGGTGCTACAAATTGGAGACAATCAAGTTCAAATGCCTTTGGAATGGAGTATGGTCGTAGGAGGATATGACGGACAGGATCTTGAAGTTCTTCCATTAACTAGTCTAAATGACAGAGGATTTGAAGCATTTGTTTTTAATCCATTAACAAGTGCAAGACCAGATTTCAAACCTGTGGATGTTATCAACGTATATCAAGATGTTAAATTTTACTTTCCAAAACTTAAATCAGGACAACTATTAACTACACCAATACAAAAAAAGAAAGATCCTGATTGTGCATTTTTTGTAAAAGAAGTTTCAAGACAAAGTGAAATAATAGATTTTAGTTTAGTATGGTAAACTAATAAGAAGGAGAAGGAAAAATGAAAGCAGGAAAAATATGGGGTCAAACAGAGTTGATCCATGCTAACGGTGTTTTAGAATTTCACCGTATTGAATTTAAAAAAGGATTTAAATGTTCTGAACACGAACATAAATTTAAGTGGAATGGCTTTTTTGTAGAGTCAGGAAAAATGATAGTACGTGTTTGGCAAAGCGACGACCAAGAAGGTTTAGTAGACGAAACAGTTTTAAATGCAGGAGACTTTACACAAGTCAAGCCAGGCAAAGTGCATCAGTTTGAAGGTGTAGAAGATGGTGTAGCATTTGAATTATACTGGGCAGAGTTTAATCATGATGATATTGTAAGGAGAACAATAGGTACAAAAACTTAATATGTGGAACGGCGCAAGATATGGCTTATTCGAAAAAAGTTGGATAGATATGAAAAACCCTGAAGTAACATTTTGGAGTACAGTTGAAGGATTGGAACAAGTAGTTCCAGTTAAAAAAGCAACTGATTATCTTCCGCAGTGGTTTAAGAATATGCCACAATTTAGCGGAGTAGGTGAAGCAAGAATAGAAGACCAAGGAACATTCAAAAGATGTCCTGCCATTGTTGATATGTTTACTAATGCTTATGTTGTGCCTATGTGGTGTGACTTAGAATTAGAAATTACACAACAGGGTTTTAGATACAAAGCAAGTAATCCTAACTTTATTTTTGAAGGACATACTAACCAACAGTTTGTTGATCATAATGATAGCGGATATAAGTTTATTGTAAAAGCAGTTAGTCCTTGGAAAGCAAAAACTCCAAAAGGATATAATTTATTACAGTTGCCAATGTTTTATCATTACAATAGACAATGGGAAGTGTTACCAGGTGCAATATACAGTGATATACATCATGCTATGAATCAACAAATTGCAGTAAAAGAATATGGTAGAATAACAATAGAAAAAGGCACGCCGTTATGTATGTACATGGCCGTAAAACGTGAAAAACTCGATTTAAATATAAGCGAATACACAGACGAATTGAAAAAAGTTGATAAACTAAATGAGTTGAATATAAGAAGCAAGTTTATTAATGCATACAGAGATATGAAGAAAAGACTACTTAATGAGTAAGTTAGTCTTGCATTTATTTTTAAAAGAGAGTATAATAAACTATGACTAGAAAACTTCAAGATGGAACAGAAGTTAAAGAATATAAACAGAATATTGTTTTGCAAGTTGTAACACATTGTCCAGCAAAATGGAAATTGCAAGACATGGAAACAGGTGAAACTTATATTGGACAAAAACCAATTGGTGGTGAAAAACAAGTTGTGCATTGGAAAAGAATAGATGGCTGAAAAGAAAAAGTTTTTAGATTTGAAATCAATGTTACGTGCAGTAGATAAACGTGACAAAGATTGGTATAATAGATTATCTGATGATGATAAAAAACTGTTTGCTCCATTTATTGCTATGCGTTATGTAAGCAGTGTAAAGAGTGATACTTTCTTTCAAGAACACTACTTAGAAATGTGTAATGAATTTGTTAATAAACATCACTGGACACTTTCTAAAAATCATAAAGGTTTACTATGGAAACTGATGTCTATGTGTGGTGCTTATGAAAACTTCTTTCATCAATATATTGCGGCTCCAAAGAAACAAACAAAAAACAAATTTACACAAACTTTACTAGATAAAAATCCAACAATGAAACAAGATGATGCAGAACTCCTATCAACTATTATGTCAAAAACAGAACAGAATCAATATATTAAAGAGCATGATCCAAACAATTGAACAACCATTCGAGTGTGTACACTGCGGTAAGAAGTTTCAAAAAGAGAAAACTCTTATGGCTCATATGTGCGAGCCAAAACGTAGACACTTACAAAAAGATGAAAAACGTGTTCAAGTTGGCTTTTTAACATTTAATAAATTTTATATAACAGTACAAAAAAGCAAACCAAAAACGTATGCAGACTTTTGCAAAAGCAGTTACTATAATGCGTTTGTAAAATTTGGAAGTTTTGTAAGCAACATTAATCCTATATATCCGGAAAAATTTATAGACTTTGTAATAAAGTCAAATGTCAAACTAGATCATTGGTGCAGAGATGAACTGTATGATACATATCTATTTGAAATGATTAAAATAGAACCAACAGAAAGTGCATTAAGCAGATCAATTGAAACAATGATGTCTTGGGGAGATGTAAATGAATCTCCATATAGTGACTATTTTAAATACGCAAATTTAAATCGTGCAACAAACGATATACGCAATGGCTTAATAAGTCCTTGGTTATTACTGAATTCTACAAGCGGAAAAAAGATGCTTGAAAATCTTAATGATGAACAACTGCAAATTATTGAACCAACTTTGGATATTCCATATTGGTTAAGGCAGTTCAAAAGCAAACCAGCCGATGTAGAATTAACAAAAGAAATAATCAAGGAAGCCAACATTGACTAAAGAAACTATACATACAAATTTCAGAAATGATGAGCCTATAGATAGAATCTATGTAAACCTGTTTGGCGACCTTACATTAGTTCAAGCAAACAATACAGAGTATGATGGGCATATACATAAGAAGTCAATACTGGTTGGTCCTAAAAATGGACAATTTAAATCACACATTTACGTTACAGATGATAAAAGAGTATTTGACAGATGCGGACTTCCGTTGTATACTGTAGAAGTAGATCTTGAAGAAGTAGAAGAGGAAAATGCTAATGAATCATAAGATAAGTGAATTTTGTGACAAGATAGACTCGATAAAGATGATGGCTGATAAATTGCGTGAAATGAAATATGGATCTATCAAGGCACCAGATTTTGAAATTAATAACTTAATCGAAACAATACAAGCAGATTGTTTTGTTGTTTCTAGAGATAAAGGGGACTATGGCAAGAATACCAAGAAAACGAACTCATAAAACTGAGTCACAATACGATCCAAAGATACACACTAAAACTAAAGGAGGTCATGGGTTTGGTATGAAGAAAGGTATTAAAAGTACAGATTGGGAAAACTGTGGTGGACAACTAGCAGAAGTATTTGGTTGGGAACTACCCCCGCACTTACAAAAACTAAAAGACGAATACGAAAAAGAACAAAAGAAAAATGCCTGATATTGATTTAGATTTTTTTGATCGTGATAATGTGTTAAAGCAATTTAAACACATTACTGGTTCACGATTAGATAAAGATGAATTGAAAAAACACAACACAGGTGTTTACTTTCACAATGTTCCTAAAGATCCATTTACTGAACGTTGTACACTAGATCACAAAGTAGCAGAAGATAGAGGTTACTTTAAAATTGATATGTTGAATGTTCACATATATGAAAACGTAAAAGATGAGGCTCATCTAAACAAATTATTAAATCAAGAACCTATATGGGAGTTATTAACTGAAGCAGACTTTAGTAATAAACTTTTTCATGTAGGCGAACATAGTGCAATACTACAACAAATGCAACCTAAAAACATAGAACAACTTGCGGCAGTGTTAGCAATTATACGTCCTGCTAAAAGACACTTACTAGGAGAGAGTTGGGATAATGTAATGCAAAATGTTTGGACTAAACCTACTGATGGTAGTTACTATTTTAAAAAAGCACATGCAGTTGCATACGCACATGCTATTGTTGTGCATATGAATTTACTGTGCGAACAATTACAAAACAATGGATAAAAAATTATTACTATTACAATTTGCTTTTATAACTTTAGCACTTGCTTTTATTGTATTAAGTTATATTGTGTATCAGCAACAAACAACTATTAATGAATACTATGATTTAATGGATATGATTAACACTTTATTCTTGCAACAAAAAGGGGTGAATGTCTGAAGAACTTTGGAATACAATCTGTTGGAAGTGTAAGTGGAAAGGTGTATCACAAGACTTACACACAAATGATGAAACAGACAATTGGTGGGTATGTCCTAAATGTGGAAGTGAAGAAATAGAAACAGTAGCATGGCACAAAGGTAATGAAAAGATATGAAGTACTTTACTAGAAAAATGATTGCACACAAAGATCTAAATAGTAACGGTACACTATTTGGAGGTCGTGTGTTAGACTGGATTGACGAAGAAGCATATATCTATTGTAGTTGTCAATTAAATAATGATAGAGTAGTAACAAGAAGTATGAGTAATATTGATTTTAGTCATAGTGCTATTAGAGGCGACATAATAGAAATAGGAATGGAAACTGTAAAGTTAGGTACTACAAGTATCACAATTAGATGTGATGTAAGAAACAAAAGAACAGAAGAAACTATTACAAGTGTAGATAGAATTGTGTTTGTAAATTTAGGACCTGACGGTAAACCTGCACCACACGGAGTTACGCAATGAATTATGAATGGGAAGATTTTAGACCACCTAAACCACCTAAAGATCCAGGACCTTGGCTTACTTGGACTTTAGAACAAGAACATGTTATTCCATATTTTGTAAGGATGTTTCTTTGGATGTATTTTATTCCAGTAATACTGTTAGGACTATATTTGACGCCTGTTGGATATCTATTACAACTGCTTGTATTAGATTGGTTCACCTGGGTACAGATTAAGCAGAAAAACTCACTTTAGTTTTCTTACTAACTGTATCGATTTTCTTTTAACACGTTTTTCGGCAATGTCATTTAGTCTTACCATATGTCCGAACACTAATTCAATATCTTTAGTGTTAAACGTTCTAATTAAGGAGCGGAATTTTTCCATTTCAGTTTTCATGAATATGTTTATTGGTATTTTTCTATTGGATTCCCACCACCAACTATCACCACATTCAAGTAGTTTTAACTTTTGATTGTCATTACTACAAGCACTGTAATCATACATGCTTGTTACACTTGAATCTTGGTTGATTATAATACCCACAAATTCATGGTCGTTATGCTTTATACAACTAAGAAAAGGAAATTTTTCCTGTAAATCGTCTTGTAATTTTGTCATAGTATTCCAATAAATATATACATAAGGATAAACAATGATATGCTCAAGTTACCCATATATATTTATGAAACCGGTTATACCTTATTCAGTGATTTGGATAATGGGACTTCACAAGGATATGCGCCAATGTACCAAAAAGATATACAAATAGTAAAAGGTGTTACTAACACTGTTAAATTTACGGTCAAAAATCAAGACCAAAAGCCGTTAGATATAAATGGTGAAACATTTACATTCAACCTAATAAACAAAGAAACAGGTGCAGTACATATAGAAAAAGACTGCACAACAGTAGATGACGGAAGTACAACTGCTACAAAAGGAGTTGCTACACTAACTTTAGCAGAAAATGATACTGCAAGTCTAGTAAGCAAGTTTTACAAGTTTGCAATATACAGAACAATTAATGGCGCTGGTAAATTTCCTGCATACGCAAACACGTATTATGATATACAAGGAACATGTGAAATAGTTGATCAAGTTTATCCTAGTTTCACTGACTCAACAGAATTACCTAACACAGATTTTACAAGACCATTAACAGACAAATTTTACACTCCAGGCCAAGCAATAACAAAATATGAAAGCAGTAGATACAATGCACAACCAGAATACAAACGTAATGGTGCTTTACATACACTTGCTTACTATACAACTGGATACACAGGTGATTTGAAAATCCAAGCAACTTTGGATACAAATATAAGTTCCGATACAAGTTGGGTAGATTTACAAACAATCAATTTGAGTAACTCTTCAGGCGTAGACTATGCCAATGTAACAGGAGTATTCAATTATCTTAAGTTATGCCACATTCCGGACAATTCGAACACCGGAACACTTGACAAAGTAGTAATTAGATCATAAAATAATAGTATGAATTCGATCCAGTCTACTATTACGACAGTCTTGCCTGCAAAGCGAAAACAAACCCCTAGTGGGTGGATTAGTTTTGATGCACCTTGTTGTGTCCATAACGGCGAAAGTGCAGACAAAAGAAAACGTGGCGGTATCATGTTTAACAGTGATGGAACAGTGAGTTATCACTGTTTTAACTGTGGATACAAATCCTCTTATGTCCCAGGCAGAAACTTATCTTTTAAGATGAGGAAACTGTTAACATGGTTTGGTGTAACTGATTCAGAAGTTACTAGACTCAGTCTTGAAGCATTACGTATTAAAGAAGAAGTAGGTACAGTTGAAAATGTAACTTATGATCTTCCAACGTTTGAAAAAAGAAAACTGCCAGTAGGAGCCAAAGCAATGATGCTATGGCATGACTGGAAAGCACTAGAACCAACTGGACTAGATCCTGATTTCATAAGAGCCATCGAATACATAGTTGACGGGCGTGGCCTTGATATGGACGACTATGATTTTATGTGGACTTGTGAAGGTTCGTATAAGTCAAGGCTGATAGTTCCGTTTTATCATCAAGGGAACATAGTTGGATACACTGCACGTAAACTAGGCGATGGCTCACCTAAATATATTACAGATAGTCAACCAGGATATGTTTTTAATTTAGATATACAAAACTGGGATAGAAAATTTGTAGTAGTTGTAGAAGGTCCATTTGATGCTATTGCTATAAGTGGTGTAAGTGTGTTGCGTAATGAAGTAAATGATCAACAGGCAATGCTTATCAATGCTTTACAAAAAGAAGTAATAGTTGTTCCAGATAGAGATCAGAGTGGACAGCAGTTGGTTGACCATGCAATTAAATACAACTGGAATGTATCATTTCCAGAATGGCCGGACGAAGAAGTTAAAGACGTTAGTGACGCCGTAAAAAAGTATGGTAAGATATATACACTCAAAAAAATATTAGACAGCAAACAAACTGGACTAAAAATCCAGTTATTGGCAAAAACATGGTTTACAGAATAGGGCAAAAGAAAGTATAATACATATATGCAAGACTTTAATTACAATATACAGAAGTTATTTTTAGAAATGTTTTTATCCGATGCAGAAACATTTGTAAGATGTCAATCCATTTTTAACAGCGAAAACTTTGATCAAAAGTTGCGTGAGACTGCAACATTTATTAACAAGTATGTTGATGAATACAAAGTTATGCCTGAAAGAGATATCGTAAACAAGTCTTGTGATATCGATCTTGCTGATGCAAGTCAAGTAGGTCCAGAACACACTGATTGGTTACTTGATACGTTTGAACAGTTTAGCAGACACAAAGGATTAGAAAGAGCAATATTAAAAAGTGCTGATATGTTAGAAAAAGGCGAGTATGGTCCTGTAGAAGGTATTATTAAAGATGCTATACAGGTAGGACTTGCAAAAGACATGGGTACTGATTATTGGAGTGATCCTAAAGCAAGACTATTAGGATTGAAAGATAATAATGGTCAAGTAAGCACAGGATGGCCAAGTATAGATAAAAAATTATTTGGTGGATTCAACAGAGGAGAACTTAATATTTTTGCAGGAGGATCTGGTGCAGGTAAAAGTTTATTTTTACAGAACATGGCAGTAAACTTTGCACTAGAAGGAATGAATGTATTGTATATTAGTTTAGAACTTTCTGAAGAACTTACTGCTATGCGTTTAGATAGTATGATTACAGGTGTAGCAACAAGAGAGATTTTTAAGAGTATCGATGACGTTGAGATGAAAGTCAAGATGATGGGAAAGAAGGCAGGTCGAATTCAAATCAAATATATGCCTTCTGGTAAAAATGCAAATGACTTAAGATCTTATGTCAAGGAATGGTCAATTAAAAACAAATGTACTCCAGATGTTTTATTGATTGACTATTTAGACTTGATGATGCCTTTAAGTGTAAAAGTATCGCCAAGTGATTTGTTTGTGAAAGACAAGTATGTATCTGAAGAGTTACGTAACTTGGCTATGGAATCGCAAACAGTATTTGTTACTGCATCGCAGTTAAACAGAGGTGCAGTTGAGGAGATCGAATTTGATCACTCGCACATATCAGGAGGATTGAGTAAGATTCAAACTGCTGACAACGTTATCGGTATCTTTACAAGTAGAGCAATGAAAGAACGTGGTAGATATCAAGTACAGTTTATGAAAACACGTTCTAGTAGTGGTGTAGGACAAAAGGTTGATTTAGAATTTGATGTAGATAGTTTGCGTATTAGAGATCTTGCAGAAGATGAAGAATATCAATCATTTAAAAAACAAAGTTCTACAATATACGAAGGACTTAAAAAGCAATCAACAGTAACTGAAACTAATACAGATCAAGGTAAAGAAACTGCACTGCGTGAACCTGGAGAAGGTGACACTATAGGTAAAGTTAGTGGTAAAGCACAGTCAACAAAACTAAGACAACTGTTGCAAGGTTTGAATACTGACGAGTAAGAAAGTAGGCCTATGAAATCAACATCACAGGCAAAGCAGGACATTTGGGTCTACAATACGTTAGGCAAAAATAAAACTTATATTGAAATAGGTGCCGCACTTCCTAAAATAAGAAACAACACTTACAACTTAGAAGTACTTCATGGTTGGAAAGGTTACAGTATTGAATTAGATAGTTCAGTTAAAAAATTCTGGAGAACTGAAAGAAAAAACAAATGCTACTACGAAGACGCAAAAACTTTTGATCATATACAAGCATTAAAAAATAACAAGATGAGTAAACATGTTAACTATGTTTCTTGTGATATAGAACCAGCAGAAAATACTTTCATTGCTCTTAAAAATTTAATTGATCAAGGTATAACTTTTGATTTACTTACATTTGAACATGACAAGTTTAGAGGAAGTGATATAGATTATGATCTACTTGCTACAGAATATTTGAAAACAAAAGGATATAATGTAGCAGTATCGGATGTATACTTTAAAGATCCAAGTCGTGTATTTGAAACTTGGTATGCAAATCAGGCAATGCAGATCCAACCTGTACAATATCTGTATTGGTTACAAACCATATAAATCCACACTAAATACTATTAGGAGACACTATATATGAAATGGTTCTTAGTGGCTTTAATGGCTACTATATACATGGACGGTAGTAGAAACACTTATGTTTGGACTACGCCACATTTTGAAAGCGTCGAGCAGTGTCAACAATACGCACAAGAAAATGCTAATATGTTGCGATACCAATTGTTCGATGTATTTCCTAGTGAGTCGTTAGAAAGCATATGGTGTTTTAACGAAGATATGTTACAAAAATTTTTAGACATGTCAACCGCACAACCTAAGATAGGAACATAATGATTTTTTGGATTGGCTTCACAGTAATGGTGCTTAATGAAGGATTCGTCATTATGCGACATGTACATCCATGGTTTGCACAAAGGCGTGAAGCACTAATGGCCAAGTACGGTAGTAACTGGAAACGTTTTCATGCGTTCTTTGACTATGTATGGATAGGTGGTGTTTCGTTAGGTATACTGTTAGACTTTGCTAACTGGAAGTTGTATGCAACCGTGTTAGCAATTTTCTGGGGCATAGTAGCACTATTTGTTTATCTTCCGCTATTAATTAAACGTATAAAAAAATCCAATTTATAACCATAGTTGTAACTTTCATAGTAAATACTGATGTGGAAACACACTTAGGCAACGAAAGGCAATACTATGGAAGAACAAAAACAAGTTGAGGCTCTGTTAGAAAGATTCAAAAGGCCAATACCACAAGGCAAAATCTACGAAGACAGACTCGCAGAAGAGTTTGAATTAATCCTCAATCAACGTTTCACATCATACTTCCTACAAATTTGTGATATACTAGATATTACAACTGACATACCTCATATGACAAGAGGCAGTGCTGGTTCTAGTTTAGTGTGTTACCTGCTAGGAATAACAGATGTAGATCCAATAAAATGGAATATACCTGTAGCACGTTTTATGAATCCTTTACGTGATGACCTTCCTGATGTTGATATTGATTTCCCTCATCATCAACAAGGAACAGTTATGGATAGGATTTTTAAAAAGTGGCCAGGCAAATCAGCACGACTGTCAAACTATGTATTGTACAAAGACAAAAGTGCTAGACGTGAAGCGGCCAAACGATTAGGAGTAAAAGGAAACTTACCTCGTAACTTCAAATACGAGGACTTAGGCATAGACGTCAAAGAGGCAAAAAGAATAGAGAACAAACTAAAGGGGAAAAAGAAATGTATATCAAAACACTGTGGAGGCATCTTAATGTTTACAAGGCAATTACCAAAATCTTTAATATCACAAGACAATCAAATACTGTTGGACAAGAACGAAGTAGAGGATTTAGAACATCTCAAAGTGGATGTTTTAGCCAATCGAGGCTTGAGTCAACTGTGGGAAATAAGTCAAACACCACTTACAGAATATCCGGCATCGGACGAAAAAACATCGGCCTTATTGTGCCGTGGAGATGTGCTTGGGGTAACACAAGCAGAATCGCCAGCCATGCGAAGACTGTTCCGGGCAATACAACCTAAGTCAGTTTACGACTGTGTGTTTGCTACTGCACTTATAAGACCTGTAGCAACCAGTGGACGTAAAACTGCAAGTATGTTTCACGATTGGAGCAAAGAAAGACAAACGGACACCATAGTATATGAGGACGATGCAATAGAAAGGATAAGTAGTATTATAGGAGTTAACTATTATGAAGCCGATATGTACCGCCGTGCGTTTGCTAAAAGAAACGAAGAAAAGATTTCAGAATTTATTCAAAGAATGGGAAGAAGTTCAAAAAAACAATCCGCAATTGACATGCTATACAGTTTATCCGGATTTGGTCTCTGTAGGGCACATGCCGTTAATCTCGGAAGACTCATCTGGGCACTCGCCTACCAAAAAGCACACAACAGAGAAAGATTCTGGCAAGCCTGCCTAAACAACGCACAAGGTTCCTATAGACGTTGGGTACACAAAAACGAAGCCAAACGTGTTGGTATATTTTCAAAAACAAAATCACGTTCTGATATAATTGACGATCCTGTTTATCAATACAAGAAGTATGGTTGGTGGAGCAGTGAACGTTTTCTTCCTGGCATGTTTGTAAAAGGCACTTACATGGATCATGTGGAGTTTGCAGGACTTGTAGCAAACGGTCGTGTGTACAAAGGTGACAAAGGCAAGTATGTTACTTTCTTGATGTTGGGTATTAACAACGGAGAGTATGTGGACATAACTGTAAAGAAACCAGTTACCTATGCTGACTCAGATGTTATATGGGGTACAGGAAAAGTAAAATACAAAGACGGCTCTGAATACATTGAAGCAGATCAAGTTAAGTCATACAAGATAGACAAATGGCTCAATCGCTAGTGATCGTAAACTTCTGTTTTTGAAGGATCAACTCTAATAACTTTACAGTAAGCAGTTGCTTTGTCTTTGGGGTCTTGTAAAAAATCATAACGATAATTTCCGTAACGTTTTACAACACGACTTGCATACCAATTGCAAGTTTCAATGCTACGAAAAATCATGCTGTTAGGTTGTATCTGCCTTGACTCTCCTGATCCGAGAACGACCACGAGCATGAAAGCATGTATCATTTCTACCATTAGTATCCTCTATTTTGTACGTATAGATATACTATTCCAATCACAAATGCTGACGCAACCAATACCAGTCCTATAACAGCAAGTATTTCAAAAAACTTTCTCTGTCTATCCTGTTGTGCGTAAATTGCCTCTTGTCTTTTCTTTCTTATGTCTGCTTCTGTTTTGATTAGTTCTTGCCACGCACTTGGTCCCCGTGTGGCTGTGATAATCTGTCTCAGTTGATCACGCATGTCTTCTGCTTTTTTCTTTGCCATGAACACTGCCATGGCTTCTTCTTCTACAGAACCTGCGTTGAATATTTTTTTGAATAGTGGGGGTTTGGTAGCGTTCTCTTCTGCTTTCTTAAGATCGCTCATGCAGTTCATCCAGCGACCTAAATCGCCCGCCATGGATTCGATATCCCTGCCTACACTAAAGCCGGATTTGATAGCATTGAATGCCGCGGTTGCTCCCGCTATGGCTGTTACTGGATCTATCAACCCTCTGTCCTTCGCTCTAAATCTTGCTCAAAAGTATTTAGCGAAAGGCAAAAAAAATTAATTAAAGTATTTGTTTACTGATTGATTTATTGCTTCGTGTGTTTGTGTTTTCCACAACTGTGTGCTAGGCAAGTCAAAAAGATTTCTTGGACAGGGTTTGGTTAACCAACGATGCTGTGGTGTCCAAGGTTCTTGTCCACTCATTTCACCTTCCAACTGTCCTGCCTGCCATGCTGATATACCTATGCACAGTTTCCAAAACTTTGGACCTACTCCTGTGCAGATGTGTTTCATCATGTCCACACTGCTGGTAACTGACACTGTGTTTGTAACGTGCCACGTGTTGTGACATACCACATCTGGTGTGTGTAGAAAGTGTATGGAATTGTCCTGTACTGGACCGCCTATGTATACAGGATCATCGTGTACATAATCCAGGCCCAGATCCTGTGCTATGTTCTTGACCATGATAGCACTGCTGACTTTGTTTAGTGTCAATCCCCATGAACCTTGATCTGTGTGGTCACATACCAACACCACACTTTGAAAAAAGAAACTGCTTACGGATGTTGGTTGTGCAATCAGCAACTGTCCTTGGTAACCCTGTTTCAAATTTATACGCATCTACCTTGCACGTTTCAATTGTATAGTGGTTTGCTTACGACCTTTCTTGCTTGGGGGTCTTTCACCTATTGGTCTTAGTTCTGCTTGTTCTATATTGATTCGCGATTTGTCTGCATGACGACCAGGTTTGATCATGCCCTTTTTATCTACACTTTTATCTGACATACCAGTCTCCTTGTATGTGTGTATTTACCTTGATTCTGTGCTTACTGTTGATCTTTATCCTGAAACTTTTTCAGTTGCCACAACCACTGTACTAGATCCCACAGGCTCATAGTTGATTGTGTCGTCTGTGTGCAGTCTTTTCCGCCCAATCCTGTATAGCACGTTGTATGGCTTCTTCAGCCAACACAGAACAGTGTATTTTGATTGGAGGCAGATCAAGAAAGTCTGCTATTTCCTTGTTGCTTATTTTGGTTGCTTGATCCAAGGTTTTGCCTTTGAGAAACTCCACAAATGTAGTTGAACTGGCAATAGCACTTCCGCAACCATATGTTTTGAATTTGACATCCACAATCACATCATCGTCGTTGAGTTTTAGGTCCAGTTTCATTACATCGCCACAGGCAGG
>CEWG01060566.1_pt1 | contig 23345 bp, 11 predicted proteins | sample 361411 | NCBI WGS metagenome assembly CEWG01 (sample SAMEA2622173, study PRJEB7988) | marine metagenome | biome: marine biome (ENVO:00000447); feature: surface water layer (ENVO:00002042); material: "saline water (ENVO:00002010), including plankton (ENVO:xxxxxxxx)" | depth 5 m | reverse complement strand
AAAATAACTTACGATCAAGATGTTTTTAACATTCATGATTATATTGAGGGCAACTATAGAAACGGAAATGTTTCAAAAAAAGCATTAGATAAAATTATGATTAGTGATTTTATCAAATGGTTACCTTTAGTTGGCAACCTTGATTATACTTCAAATGATTTTGTTACACAAGGAAATGGTTTTACCTACAATTACAATAGAAGTCTAAGTCCAACAGGTGAACAGTTACCTGGATATTGGCGTGCTGTTTACAAAATGGCATACGACACAGATACTCCGCATATGACACCCTGGGAAATGCTTGGATATTGTATCAAACCAAGTTGGTGGGAAACAAACTATGGACCTGCACCTTATACTAAAGACAATCTTGTTATGTGGAAGGACATTGAAAAAGGCTATTGTAAAGAGCCTGGTAAAGCACTAATTGTTAAGAAAAAATATGTCCGACCAAATCTTTTATCACATTTGCCTGTTGATGAATTTGGGCAACTTGTTGATCCACTAGCAAGCGGTTATGCAAAAGATTTTAGTTACGCTACAATGAAAAATGATGCTTTTAAGTTTGGTGACGAAGCACCTATTGAAACTGCATGGAGACGTAGCAGTGATTATGCATTTAGTTTATTAGTTGCAATGATATTGAGTCGCCCAGCACAAGTTTTTTCTATAGGTTTTGATAGAGCTAGAACTTCAAGAAATGTTGCAGGTAATTATGTTTATAATAATAAAAAAGCAATACGAGCAGTAGATTTAATTTTTCCAAAAACAAAAACAAATAACACAGTAAATCAAACACTAGGGTTGATTAACTATATTGAAAATTACTTACGCAGTAATGTTAATGCAAATTATGAACGTTATATTGGTAGACTTACAGCAATAAATTCTCAGATGGGTATTAAACTAGCTGGCTTTGCTGACAAGGACAAATTAAAGTTAGTCTTAGATAGCAGAACACCGTTGAATCAAGGTAATGTTTTTATACCTCAAGAAAATTATCAAATTTTTCTCAATACTAGTAGTGCTCAAGAACTAATTTCTTATAGTGGTATTATTATTGAAAAATTAGGACGAGGATATAAAGTAAGTGGGTATGACAAAGAAGATCCATTTTTTACTTTTTATAAACCAATCGAAAGTTCAAATGATATAGGAATAAATGTTGGCGGTATTAGCGAAAGTTTCTTAGAATGGGATGAAAACAAACAAGTTATAGCTGGAAAAGTTGTAAAATTTAGTAATCGTTTCTATAGAGCTTTAGATAATCATGTTACAAGTGAAAATTTTGATATTAGTCTTTATAGCCAATTAAGTGAACTTCCAATTACTGGAGGTGCAAATGCGTTACTTAGAAGACGTTTCGAAACAACTATTTCTACAGTAGATTACGGTAAAGTATATTCTACTTTACAGGAGGTGGTTGACTTTTTATTAGGCTATGAAAGATATCTGTTAGAAATTGGATTTACATTTGATTACAATAATAGACAAACTGCAAGTATAGAAGATTTCAAATTAGCCACAAAAGAATTTTTATTTTGGACAACACAGAACTGGGCAGAAGCAAGTGTTATAGTTTTGAGCCCTGGTGCTAACCAATTATCCTTCAAAAGACAATATTTTGTTGTAGATAATTTGTTTGATAATTTTTATGGTTTAGATGTTTTAAAAGCTGATACAGGAAAATTAAGAAGTTCTTATGCAAATATAATTAGAGATAATACAAACGAATTTGGTATTCAGCCGCAAACAAATGCGGATGGCATATATTTTGTAAAATTACCTTTGGTGCAAAAAGAACATATTGTGTTGATTGACAATAGCACAGTGTTCAACGATACAATATATGACCCTGAACCAGGATATAGACAAGAACGTATCAAAGTAGTAGGATATAGAACTGATGCATGGAACGGTAGTTTAAACATACCAGGATTTACATTTGATGAAGCAAAAGTTACTGAATGGCAATCTTGGAAAGATTACTATATTGGTGAATTGGTAAAATTCAAACAATTTTTTTACGCTGCTGTAGTAACACACACTGGCACTGAAGAATTTAATTTTAATAATTGGAGTCTTTTACCAAGTCGTCCTGAAAGCACATTGATGCCTAACTGGGATTATCGAGCTAATCAATTTACAGATTTTTATGATTTAGATACAGACAATTTTGATAGTGAACAACAGCGTTTAGCACAACACTTGATAGGATATCAAAAAAGACAATATTTAGAAAACATCATAAATGATGATGTAGCTCAATATAAATTTTATCAAGGTATGCTGCAAGACAAAGGCACAAAAAATGCATTAACAAAATTATTTGACAAATTGGGTAGTGCAGATACTGATAGTTTAGATTTTTATGAAGAATGGGCTGTGAGGTTAGGACAGTATGGTGCAACAGATAGTTTCAATGAAGTAGAATATCAATTAGATGAAAAACAATTTAGAATAGAACCGCAAACTGTTGAGCTTGTAAATGTAGTTGATCAATCAAGAACAGATCTTGTTTATCAATATCCTAAAGCAAAAGTATATTTGCGTGATGATGATTATGACCACGCTCCGTTTCCTACAAATAACAGTTTAGAAGAATATACAAAAACTGGCGGATATGTTGCGTTAGATCAAGTAAACTTTATTGCTAGAACTTTAAAAGATGTGTTAAGTTTTGATATTAATTCAGTTGATATTAATTCTTACATATGGGTGCCAGAAGTGCAACAAAGCTGGAATGTATACAAACATATTCAATCCCCAGCACGTATAGATAAAATAGAAAAAAGTGAATTAGGTTTTATAGCAACATTTGATAGAGCTGTGCCATTTGCTGTTGGTGAAATCATAGGTATCAATAATATACAAGATGACATAAATGGATTTTGGACTGCAAGATCTGTAAGTCTCAATGTTGTAGAATTTTATACTAACAAAGATATAGGCGACGATGCAATAGATCTAAGTGATAGCACACAAGGTGTTGTATCACAACTTAACAGCCGCAGACTTGCAAATGTTACAGATATAAACAATTTATTAGTTGATTACGATATTGACCAAAATGAAAAACTATACATAGATGATAACGGAACTGGTAACAGTGAAGTAATAGAAAATAATTCTGTTTATAGTCTACAAGCAGAAATAACAAACGAAGAAGGTTTAGCTGATGTTGGCTATGGAACTGCATTTGATGCAAGTGGTAGTAATCAGGTGCTTGCTGTTGGTATGCCTGATTTAGGACTTAATGGTAAAGTTGCAGTATACACAAGACTAAGTGAATCTTTAGAATATACATTATTACAAACACTAGAACCAACTGGTGTAAACATTTTTGGAATACAAGGAATAATAAATGCTAATCCTGGCGAAATAACAACTGTAGGAAATCACAGTCTTAGAGAAGGTGAAAAAATAACCATCGCTGACGCAACAGGACTAACAGCACTTAATGGAAACAGTTACTATGTTTCAGTTATTTCAGACACATCTTTTAGAATTTATAATGACAAAGCACTTACTTCGCCAGTTGATACAACTTCATTAGGAACACACGATACTGGAACAGGATCTGTATCTAGTGGTTATCTTTATGACACAGGAGCTGGCTTTGGAACATCAGTTGAAGTTACGGATAATGGACAATACATTATTGTTGGAGCTCCAAATGCTAGTGATGTCCGCAGTAAATATGCAGGAGAATTTGCTGGAACTTCTAGTTACCTAGAAGGAGATATTGTAAGCGATAAGGGCACACTTTGGAAAGCATTGAGAGACACACCAGCAGGCAGTGGCGATAGTTCAATAAGTTCATTAGCACAAGATTGGGAACTAGCAAATGTTTTAGAAGCAGAACCAACAGGTTACCTTAGCAACTACTTGAACCAAGGTGTTATACACATATACAAAAAAGATATTACTACCTTTAAGTTAGAAACAACAATCTTATCACCTGTTGCAAGGACCAACGAACAATTTGGTATAGCAGTCAAATCTGCTTTTACGCCAGATTTAGTTCATAAGTTTTATGTTCGTAGTTTAGCAGATAATGGAAGAATTTATTTTATAGAAAACAGTTTAGCAAATGTAAACTTTTTTAACTATTCAAGAGATGCAAGCTACAAAGGAACATTTGATCCTTTAAAAACATATTATGAAAATGAAATAGTTTTTGCTGGTTTTATTTTATACAAAGCTACAACAAACATTTTTGCTAGTAGTGGTATTATTCCAGGTGCTGACAGCGAATGGGAAGCTATTGATCAGTATGTTGATTATGTTGGATTTGTTCCTAACTTAGGAGATGTTACTGCTTTAGAAAGTGACAGTGTTGGATTAGGTGCAGCAGTAGAAATTGGTAAAAGTTTTGATGTTAGTAAAGACGGTAGCGTGTTAGCTATATCAGGCTATTTAGACGCAACACAAATAAACAGAATAAGTGTTTACAGATTCAACAATAATGATGACAGATATGTATACGAATCAAATATAGATGGAAATATTGCACTAGACGAAAATTTTGGAAATGCTGTAGCAGTATCTGATGAAGGTAAAGATATTGCTGTAGGCGCTACCGGCAGTGATGTCACTGGACTTAATAATGGCAAAGTTTATATTTACAGATATAATTTTAACAGTGATGCACCTGAGTTTGTTCTAAAACAGGAAATATATTCTCCTAAAGGAGACGCCAATGAAGAGTTTGGTTATAGTTTAGACTTTGATAAAAACAAGTTAGCTGTAATGAGTATCAATGGCGATAATATAAATGCACTTACACTTGATGCAGATACTACATATTTTGATAACAGAGCAACTTCAGTAATTGACAAGTCAAAAGATAATGGACAAGTTTACATATATGAAGCATATAATGATAATTGGATATATGCAGAAAAAATGAAATATGTAAGAGATACAACTAAAGCAGTTCAACCTAGTCTAAAACTTATAGATAATCATATACTTGTGGGACAACCTGTTTCTACATATGTAGAAGACGGAGCAGCAACAGCTACAGGTTTTGTAATTGATTTTAGAAGTCAAAAAAATACCAATAGCTGGCAGTCAAATAGTTTAGTGCAACCGTTTGTTGATTTATCACAAATAAAAAATGTATTCTTATATGATAAGACAAACGGAGATTTGGTTACATATTTAGATTACATTGATCCTGTTCAAGGAAAAATAGCTGGCCCAGCTGAACAAGAATTAAGTTACAAACTATATTATGATCCTGCTGTGTATAATATTGGTAGCACAAACACAGGAAATAAGACTCCTTGGGATAGCAGATATGTTGGCAATCTATGGTGGGATCTTAGCACAATAAAATGGTTCAACACAAGACAGCGTGGGCTTGAATATAAAACAAATAATTGGAATACGCCATTACCTAGTTTTGAAGTGGACGTATACGAATGGGTTGAAAGTGATTTATTGCCTACAGAATGGGATGCAACTGCTGACACTGTTGAAGGACTAGCTGACGGAATAAGTGGACAAACAAAATACGGCGATGATAGTTACGTAATTGCAAATATATACGATCCAATTATAGGAACATTTTCAAACAAATATTATTATTGGGTAAAAAATAAGAAAACATTGCCTGTAAGTGAAGTAAGAAAAATCTCTGCATTTGATGTTACACTTCTTATACAGGATCCGGCAGGACAAGGATACAGATTCGTTGCGTTTTATGAAAACAATAAATTTGGATTATACAATGTTAGAAACTTAATTCAAGACGAAAATATTGTATTACATGTTGAATGGAAAAAGTTTGAAACTGATAACAATATTCATAGTGAATATCAACTTCTTACAGAAGGCGTAGCTGATAGTAAGCCTAATAAAGACGTTGTGCAAAAATGGGTAGACAGTTTAGTTGGCTACGATAACAATAGTAATCAATTACCTGATATTGATTTAAGTGTGCCACGCAGATACGGTATTCTAAACACACCTAATCAAAGCATGTTTGTAAATAAAACAGAAGCTTTGAAACAAATTGTAGATCGTGTTAATGGCATTTTAGCTGAGAATCTAATTGTAGATGATTTTGATCTTAGTGGATTGCAAAAAGTAGATCCGCAACCAAGTATTTTTAGTAATGACTATGATATAAAGATTGCCAGTGAAAATTTACTTAGATTTGTGCCTGTAGCAAAAATAGAAACTGCAACTTTAACACCAACTGTAATTGACGGAAAAATTAAAAATGTAATTATTAATAATCCTGGTAGGGGTTATATTGATCCAGGTTATACAACTGGTGCTGTGCGTAAAGGTCCTTCTGTAGATATTAGAGGATCAGGCACAGGTGCAAAAATACAACTTTATATAAACAACTTAGGACAAGTAACAAGTGCAGTAGTTGAAAAAGAAGGCAAAAACTATGGCGATGATACAATCTGTATAGTTAGAAGATTTACTGTTTTAGTTGAAAATGACAGCACTATTAGCGGATTTTGGAGTTTATATAATTATACACCAGATCAAAAAGAATTCACAATAGAAAGAATACAATCTTTTGATACTACATTATACTGGAAGTATATTGATTTCTATGCAAAGGGATATGATGAAACAGTAGCTATTCAACATCTAGTGCCAGGAAGCTACGCACTATCTTCTATATCAAATCATTCAATAGGAGAAATTGTAAAAATAGAAAACATCGGATCAGGCGGCTGGTTATTGCTTGAAAAAATTGACGATGTTCCTGAAGTAGATTACACTGTGAATTATAAAGTTATTGGTAGACAAAACGGAACAATACAATTTTCAAAACTCTTATATCAAAATGTAACAAGCGGTTTTGACAATCAAGTGTTTGATGCATATCTTTATGATAGAGAAGCAATTAATGAAACAAGAAATATTATGCAAGCGTTGCAAAATGATATTTTTGTAGATCAACTAGAAGTAGAATGGAATAAATTATTTTTTGCAAGCGTAAGATATGCATTATCAGAACAAGTAAACATTGACTGGATATTCAAAACAAGTTTTGTTAGAGCACAACATAACGTTGGAGAACTCAAACAAAAAATAACATTTAAAAATGATAATTTACCTAACTATCAAGATTATGTGAATGAAGTGAAACCGTATAAAACAAAAGTAAGAGAATACGTAAGTAGCTATCAAAAAATAGAACCTACTGAAACTAGTGTTACAGATTTTGATTTACCTCCAAGATATGATTCTGAAGAAGGAAAGATAGTAGCAGAGCGAACAAGTGTGTTTAACAGTAGTGTGCAAACATTCAGTGAATTTGTAAACACACCTCCACAAAAAGATTGGTTAGACAATGTAGGCTTTGAAATAAAAGATATCAAAGTATATGATGGCGGATCAGGTTGGACAGATGGTCCTAATGTAACTATAAGTGGAGGCGGAGGTCCTACTTTATTAGGCAGAGGAACATTAGCAGGAGACAAAGTCAACTCAATTGATATTGATACAAGAAATGCAAAATATATAACTGCGCCAAATATAATTTTTGATGGATCGCAAGATGAAGGCGGAACACCAGCAAAAGCAGTAGTAATAATTGGCAACGGCAAATCTAAAGCAACACACATGCTAATGAAATTTGATAGAGTAAGTGGAAATTTAGTTTTCACTAGCCTAGTTGTTCCAACTCAAACATTTACAGGCACAGGAGCAAAAGAAACTTTTGAGCTTACATGGCCAATTGACACTCGTAAATCCAAAATAAAAGTTACTGTAAATGGTGTAGAAAGTCTAAGTAGTGAATTTACACCGGGCAATAAAGAAGATACAACAGTTGGTTACACTAGACAAATAGGAACAATTACATTTACAGAACCTCCTTCAATTGGAGATACAATAACAGTTGATTATTGTAGAAATGCTAGTATGTTAAGTGCTGCGGATAGAATAAGTTATTTTTATAAACCAACAGATGGCATGCCAGGCATTGGAACAAATGAAGATGGCAGTGTAGACTTAGCACAGGTTATGGACGGAGTTGATTATGGCGGAGTGCAAATAGATACTATAGACTTTGGTAACACACTAGGGTTTGATACTGATAATTTTGGTTCGTCAACTTTTGATACATATGATACAACTTTTGATGATGAAATATTTGTTTTAGATGGTAGCACAAATGTTTTAGATCTTGCTGTTCCTTTAGAAGCAAATGTTGAATATAATGTTTACTTCAAAAGTGTGTCAGCACCTGCTAGTGAAAGTCCTATTAGATTAGATAGCGATAGTTGGCCTACATCAAATGCTGCATTACCTTTTGCTGTAATGGGGCCAATATTAGGTGACGGTATTACTACAACTATTGTGATAAGTGATATATTAGAAAAATATAATGTTTTAGCAGAAATACCATATGTAGCTAATCAACTTGGTGATACAATCATATTTAGAAAAACATCTAGTGACGGAACATCGACACCCGAATTTACAAGTTTTGATGTTGAACTCAAAGGCGGTGATTTTACAGGTTCTACTGCAACAGGTGTGCAAGCTGGTGATATAACAGTTGATGGTGATGGATTTGTTACACCTACAACTTCTAAAGGACCAGAAGAACAAGTGCCTGGACAATTAGTTGATGCGTTAGATATACAAGTGTTTAATAGAGTGCAAGACGGACAAGGTATAATCACTGTGCATAATTATCTTACAGATGATAGCAGATTAGAATTTCCATTAAGTGGTATTTCAAGTAGCCAAACAAATGTTATTGCAAAACTTGATACTGAAATTATAGATCAGTCCGAATATACTATTGATTGGAAAACAAACACATTCATATTTGCTGATAGCACTGCTATCGAACCAGGTAAAAATTTAAACATTATATTGATTGATAACAATGGTAATGATATTATAGATAGTGATAGAATTGTTGCAACAGAAGTTGCCACTAGATTAAACATTAATATTAAGTATGATTCAAATTATGGCTTGTTCCTTACAAGAAATGGAAATGTTGAATTTGGAGAAATAAAAGACAATAACGGAACAGCCGAAATTGAAATTTCAATAGGTAGTGCTATAGGAGACATTTTTGATTATACAATATATGATAACAGAATTCCAGATTTTAGTCAAATTGTAATTGATGAATCTTTTGTTGGTGATGATAAAAAAGATTACCACGAATTTAGAACTAACAAAAATCCAAACGGTGCTGTTGCATTACCATACAATAGATTACCTATTGCTAATAATATTATTGTTCAAGTAAACAATAAGATATTAAATCCTGGATACAGAAAGAAAATTACAATTACTTCAGATAGAAGTTATGATATTGATAAATGGCAGTTTGAAAATCTTTCTAATGTATTCCAAAGAGACATACTGGTATATCTAAATGGTGCATACCTTTCTCCATCTAATTGGGATTTTGATGCAATTACAGGTAGGTTAGTATTAACTTCTAATCAAATAGGCGAAATAGGTGATACATTAGAAGTTTTCATTATCCGTGATGCTGAATATACATTTACAGATACAAGTATTACATTTACATCAACAAGTCCTGCTTGGAGCAATGGTATTCCTGTAGGAGATGAAATTATAATAGCGTTGACTGATGATAGCACAACTGTAAGAGCAACAGTAAAAGAAAAATCTTTGTCAGGAAGTTCGGTTACACTTAAATTATATGGATATCAAAGAGATATGGAAGCATTATTTACTATTGATGATACTCCAAATAATATTACAGCTATTGCAACATACGGAAATGATAGCACATATGAAACTATAACACTTACAGGTTTTGAATATACACAAGGTGATACTTTACATTTTACAACGCCACCTAGAAGTAATCACACTGTAAAAATTTACACTTTCTCTAATCACGATATAAATGGATTTGAAAGAGAGAGCTTAGATGTTGTGTTTTCAACTACACATGCACCAGTTGGCACTAGTGCATATTTGGATAGAAACTTTTTAACAAAAGGATTTATTGAATTATCAAAACCTGCAATAAGCACAAATTATGTATGGGTGATAAAAAACGGAAAATTATTATCACCAGAAATAGATTATGTTTTAAATGCAGATAAAACTGCGGTGCAACTTGCTAGACGTGTTAACAAAAATAGCACAATTGAAGTATTACATTTTGCAGGAAGTTTGTCAAGTCCTAAATACGGATTTAGAATATTCAAAGATATGCTTAATAGATTCCATTTCAAGCGTTTAAATAATCAAAATACATATGTATTACAACAACCTCTAAATTATTATGATAGTAAAATATTATTAGAAAGTTCAGAAGGTATTACATTACCAGATAGAAACAGAAACCAGCCTGGTATTATTTGGATTAACAAAGAACGTATTGAATATTATAATGTAGAAAATGCTGTATTGTCAGGATTACGTAGAGGAACATTAGGAACAGGTATCAAAACTACACATGCAAAAGGTTCTATAGTTACTGGACAAGGACCTGAGGAAACAATACCGTATAAAGAAAATCAAATAATTACAGATTTAACAAACTTTGCTGACGGTAGCACAGGTGAAATATTGTTAGATATAGATTTACATACACCTGCAAATGCATATGTAGACAAAATTTCAAGTAGTCTAAGTGCATTTGAAGTTGAAACTTTAGTTGATGAAATTGCAGCTAGTATGGTTGATATATTTGTTGGCGGCAGACGTTTAAGAAAACCGTTGCCTCTAGAACCAAATAATAAATTAAAAGATAGAAATTTTTATCAATTTAATGCAAATAAAGATTTAGATTCTCCAGACGCCGACGAAGTTGTCGCAGCAGAATATACTATGGAAATTGCATTTATAAATGGTAGCCCTAAAACGCTACTTACATTAAATATACAGGATGATGCTCATCCTGACAATATACCACTAACAGGTGAAAAAATTCTCCTAGTTAAGAAAAATGGCAATCTTTGGAATGATGTTGTTGATACAAATACAACATTATCACTAAGTGACAGCCAAAACAAGATCGCAAGATTTATAAGAGACAAAACAATATCGCTACCACGATAAATACAGTAAGGTGAGATAACATGGAACAAAAAACGGATTATAGTGGCATACACGTTGAAGGACATATAAAAATACATAACCCAGAATCTGGTGAAGTTTTTATTAACAAACGTAATGCTATACATTATGAAAATATGAGTATTGCTTTAGCAGAAAGTTTAGGCAATGCAGGACAAGGCTTTATCTATGAGATGTGCTTTGGTAATGGCGGAACAAGCGTAGACCCAACTGGTATAATAACTTATCTCACACCTAATAGCACTGGGACTAATGCAAGTTTATATAACAATACTTATAGCAAAGTGGTAGACGATCAAAGTGTCAACAACACTGATCCAACAAGAAATAAAATTGAAACTAGACATTTAAGCGGAACAAATTACACTGATATACTTGTGTCTTGTTTGCTAGACTATGGAGAACCAGATGGTCAGGCAGCTTATGATACTGCTGCAAACGCTGAAGATCAATTTGTATTTGACGAATTAGGACTTAAAAGTTACTCACCAACTGGCACAGGAAAATTAATTACACATGTTATTTTTCATCCTGTGCAAAAGTCTTTGAATAGATTAATACAAATAGATTATACAGTTAGAGTGCAGAGTTTGAGTGGAGGTAATATTTAATGACATATAATGTTCCATTTACAGACCAAGCAAATAAAGGAACTATAACTGTAGAAGGCACTAGTCCAAATACTGATACTAGTTTACAATTACCTCCTCAAAATAGCACAGATTATGGCTTGCCTATTTTAACAAATTTTTTACATCTTTTAGAAAATTTTGCAGATGTAAATCCACCACTAAATCCTGTTGAAGGACAACTTTGGTATGACACAACAAATGATGTTGATCAATTAAAAATATACGATGGCACCAATTGGGTAGCTGCCGGAGGATTGAAAAAAAGTGGAGCCGAACCAGAAAGCATTAACAGCACGGTTGGAGATCTTTGGGTAGATACAAGCACTAGCCAACTGTATTTGTATACAGGAAGTGGATGGATACTTGTTGGTCCAAGTTTTGCAACTGGTAACAAAACAGGTTCGTTAGCTGAACAAATAGTAGATAATAGTGACATTACAAGAGATGTGCTAATAAATTATGTAAACAATATACCAGTAAGTATAATAAGTGCGGTTGCTTTTTTACCAAAAGCAACTTTGTCAGGTTTTGAGAATGGTATACAAGTAGGAACTACACAAAGCACAAATGTTAGTGCTAATCCTGCATTGATTAAAGGTATTTCACAACAAGCATCATACTTACAAGAAACACCATCATTTACAGATAGACCAAATGGCACAGTTACAGTATCTGATTTGGCAAAAAAGAATGATACTAATATTTTTACACAATTACAAAAATTTCCAAATGGTGGAATTGAAATTGGAACAGTAAAAACATTCAGCGCACTTGTAGAAAGCACTAGTGGTATCTTAGAATTAGCAGGTGCTGGAACTATTGATGTTAGAACTCCTGTAAGCACTAACCCTGTTGTTAGAATATCAAACGACGGTAACTTTGGAATAAACACATTAAGTCCTACTGAAAAATTAGATATGAGAGGTAATGTTGTAATTGGTGTTGAAACAGGCGATGATGCAGCATTAGACACAAGCGGAAAACTAACTGTAAACAGCGAATTTGATAGTATAGCTCCTACAAGTGGTGCAGCAGTTATAAAAGGTGGATTGGGAGTAGCAAAGCAATTACAAGTCGGCGGAAGGGCAACATTTACCGATGTCATACAGACTAACCCAACAGGAACAGTAATAGAACCTGATACAAACGGACAGGGTATTATTGGAAGCACATCAAAAAGATATTCAGGCATATATGCAAATACTGTATATGGTAATTTACAAGGTAATGTAAATGGTAACGTTACAGGAAATGTTACAGGAAGTTCAAGTAAATTAACAAGTCCTACAAACTTTTCAATGACAGGTGATGTAAGTGCAAATAGTTTTACATTTGATGGACAAACTGGCGGAAGCACAAAGACATTTACAACCACTATAAATGATGATTTTATAAACACAAAACTTGATGTCGCAGCACAATTAGGAAGATTAATTAGCACAGATGAAATTATAATTTACAGACCAACTGCTGATGATGTTACTGTAGATCCTACAGGAACATTAGGCGTGTTTAAAACCACAGTGGCAGATATCACTGCTAAAATTAGTCAGCTTCCAATTGGAACAGTAATGATGTGGGCAGGTCTTACAGCACCACCGGGTTGGTTTATATGTGATGGTAGTGACTATTTGATTGCAGATTATGAAAACTTAGCAAATGCACTTGGTTGGGATAGATTTAATTCAACAACATGGTATTGGGGAACACCTTTTAGTGGCTCTGGAGAATACTACTTCCGTATACCAGATTTTACAGGACGTATGCCAGTTGGTTCAAGTGTTGCAAACTCTGGTGCATTGCAATCATGGCAGAGCACTACACACAGAATTGGAAATACAGCTACTCAATCTATGGGTGGTATAACAGGTGATGATGAAGTAACACTTGTTAGTGACAACTTGCCAGATCACACACATGATTTATTAAGCAGCACAGGCGAACAATTTTACGCTGTAACTAATGCATCGACTAGTGCTCCTGAAACATTATCAGGTGGTGGCATTGATGGAGGCACAGGTAGTAGGTTATCAAACAGTGGAACTATTACTGACGGAACAGGAAACTCCCCAGTTGATATTACACCTCCATTTGCTGCAATAAACTTCATTATCTATCACGGGGTAACATAGTATGGCATATAAATTAAATAAAACAGATGGTTCATTATTAGTAGAGCTAGTAGATGGAAAGTTAGATACTAACACAACAGACATTTCACTAATTGGTAAAAATTATCAAGGATTTGGCGAAAGTATAAATGAAAATTTTATAGCGTTACTAGAATCTTTTGCAAATACTGCTGCACCATCAAAACCATTAAGAGGGCAACTATGGTATGATACTGGAGAAGGTAGATTAAAAGTTTATGACGGCACAACTTTCCGCAGCACAGATAGCACTATATTTTCTGCTACACAACCTACAAGTTTGGTGCAAGGTGACATATGGATAAATGGTGTAGAAAATAAATTATACTTTTTTGACGGCACAGATGTTATTCCTGTAGGACCAAGTTATACAAAATCTCAGGCAAAATCTGGTGTTGAAACTGAAACAATTAAAGATACTATTGGGCAAAATAAAGTTATTGTAAAACTTTTTATTAACGGTAGCAATGTTGGCATATGGTCAAAAAATAGTTTTACACCTTTTCCTGCTATTCCAGGTTATGGTGATATCAAAACAGGATTTAATATTAACAACGGATTTTCTGATTTTAGTTTTTATGGTAAAGCAGATAGTGCTGAAAAACTTATATCTGATACTGGTGATCAGTTTACAAAAGATAGTTTTATTAGCACACTTGATGATACTAATCCAGCAGGTAATAGAGTTGCAAATGGAACATTAACATTTAAAGGACCTAATGGTATTTTTGTAGGACCAGATAACAGATTAAACATTAAGAAGTCTGGAACGAAAACTTTATTTGATAATACAGGTGTTGATAATGATTTAGAATTTCAATTGTTAAGAACACAAGGCACAGGCACACTAGCATATAGTGCTATCAAGATGGATGCACTCAATCAAAGAATAGGTATTTTTAATGATTCACCAAATGCATTAGTTGAAGGTGGAACAGATACAAGATCAACTGGACTTGTTATTGGAACTACAGCAGATCCAAGAAATTTAGTTGTAAGTGGTGATGTGCGTATAGACGGAGATCTAAGAGTTGGCACAGTAGTTAATGAAGAAATTACAACATTAAGAGTTGCTGATAAAGTTATTGAACTTGCTACGCCAGATGATTCAACATTACTAGATAGTTCTAGTGAATTTATCGACGGTGCAGGAATAAAAATCAATACAACACAAGATAGTATAGATTGGATCTATAGAAATGAAAATTCAAACTGGACTACTAACGTAAACATTAATATTGATAACTTAGTTGGCAAATATAAAATTGAAGATGAAGTTGTTCTTACAAAAACAGGATTAGGACCTAGTGTTGTTAACAGTAATTTAACAAGTATTGGAACATTAGTTGCAATTAATATTGACGATATAAACATTGACAACAATGTAATTACTAGTTCTAATGCAGACGGATTAGAATTCAATGTATTGAATGATATTGCTATAAATCCTGGAACAGTTAGTTATAGAAATATTACAGGGGTTAAAAGTCCAGTAAGTAAACTAGTTGCAGATAATACTCCGGCTAATGAATCTGCAGATGATTTAGCAGCTACAAAAGGATATGTAGATTATGAAGTGCTAGGTAGCACACGTTATTTTACAATGAATACTACTGGATTTGGTGCTGCTGGTTTTAGTGGATCAGGAGATTTAGAAGGCGATATAAAAGCAGTGTTAATGTCTTGGATACCACCAACTGATGCTAATACTGTATCTGAGTATGCAATAGTTAGAATATTGTCTGAAAAAACAGAAGCAACTACAGATCCTATAGATGTTAATAGTAATATTAATAAAAGTTTACAAGCGGTGGATAGTGCTGGTGTTCAAAACGTTAACGTTTTATCAGATATAACAATAAGTCCAGATCCAACTACAACAATAACATTTACTATAACAAGACATATAATTGAATTTAGAAAACGAGCAAGTGATTGGGAATGGGTGTCAACCGTAACATATCCATAATTACGATAAATAAGTGTAAGCACGAGGAGCTAAGATGGCATACATAATAAACACTTTTAACGGTAACCAACTCGTTGTAGTTGAAGACGGCACAGTTGACCAAACTACCGATATCAAATTGATTGGTAAAAACTTTAGTGGTTACGGAGAAGCACAAAACGAAAACTTTTTGCATTTACTAGAACATTTTGCAAATACAACCGCACCTGCAAAAGCAATTACTGGACAAGTTTGGTATGATGCAGGAACTGCAAAATTAAAATTTTACACAGGAAATGCATGGAAAAATGCAGGCGGTGCAGAAGTAGCTGCAACCGAACCAGCAGGATTAGCAGAAGGCGATTTATGGTATAGCACTACAAGTAGTCAGTTATACGCAAAAAATGGAGCCGGTGAATTTATTTTAGTTGGTCCACAAGCAGCAGGCGACGGAACAACACAAATGTTAAGTGTAACAGTGGTAGACACCCTCAGTGCTAACAAGTCTATCATAATTGCACTTATTAATGACACACCAGTATATGTTATCAGCTCATCAGAATTTACACTAGGATCTACACAACCAGCAGATGTGCCAGATCTTACAGGATTTACAGGAATACGTAGAGGTATTACATTAATTAATACAGATAGTAGCACAGGTGTTACTACTGGAGCAGGCACAGCAGGAGAACCAGTAATTTGGGGAACAGCAAGTGACTCGCTTAAATTAGGCGGATTATCTGCAAGCGACTTTTTAACATCAAGCACAGCAGCATTTTCTAGTATTGCTAGGTTTGCAGATGTAGGATTTACAGTAGGTAATAGTAATGACTTAGCTGTAAGCATTGTGTCAGACACAATAGGACAAATACAAAACACAATAGGCGATCGTATACTGTTTGGTGCAACACGTAGTGGTGTTGGCGTTTCAAACATTATAAGCATTAGAAATGTAGATGCTGTTAACACAGGTATATTCCCTGAAACTTCATCTCTATACAATATAGGTAGTGCAACATTAAAATTCTCAACAATGTATGCTGATACTTTTAACGGTCAAGCTACTGAAGCATTAGCATTAGATGTAGCAGGAACAGCTAGATCAGCAAGCACATTAGCAACTCCAAATACTATTGCAGCAAGAGATTCAAATGGTGATATCACAGCTAGACTATTTTCTGGAACAGCTACACAAGCTCGTTATGCTGACTTAGCAGAAAAATACACTACCGCCGAAGAACATCCAGTAGGAACAGTTATGACAGTAGGAGGAGCAAAAACCACAGTAGAAGCAGTGCCAGCAAAAAGCTCTGATATTGTAATAGGTGTTATAAGTGAGAATCCAGCATACTTAATGAATTCAGATATAGATGGACAAGCAATAGCTCTAAAAGGGCGTGTGCCAGTTCGTGTAAAAGAACCTGTTGCTAAAGGTCAAGCTGTATATGCTTGGTCAGATGGCGTTTGCACAGTAACAGCTACTAGATCACTTGTTGGTGTAGCACTTGAAACAAATACAAGTGCAGATGAGAAGCTAGTTGAATGTGTTCTGAAGACATAAATATATACGTAGTTAATTAAGGAAGTGTCATGGCAGTAGGTGATATTATAGGAGCCGCAAGATACAATACCTTACAAGGTAGAGTAGCAACAATTTTAGGTGTAGGTAGTGGCGATAAAGGATATAATAACGCTGTTTTAAGTAGCCCGGTAGCAGTAGGCAATGTTGTAACTGCTGAAGACTTACAATACCTAGCAAGCGATTATACAAAAATTTATGTGCATCAAACAGGAAGTTTACCAGGTGGACTTATTGGAACTGATGTTGAAACTAGAACTATTTCTACAGACGTAGGATTGATTTGGGATGATTTGTATGCTGAATACGAAAGTGTATTGACTGCCATTGAAACAAATAGATTTGATATAAATTTTAACTATGCAAGTGTAGAAGCATCTGGTGCTAATAGTGTAAGAAATACAGTATGGGGTGGAAGTGCATTACCACAAAGTATTATACATGAATTTATTGTAGATTTTGGAACAGCAAATGCTCGCAGAGGTTTTTTCAACGCTGGAGGAGAAATACGCTTTTCTGCATCATTGACTCATAGTTTAACAATAGGTGATCCTGATTATCAAAAAACAGTAGATTGGCAATCAATGCTTTCATCGATGCAAACTGTAAAATTCAACTATGATACAACAGATAGTTATAATTTATCAGGCACAGATGATGATGTGACAGATGATGCAATTACTGGTGCAGGAACAGGATCTGCTATAGGTAATTTAGATCTTACAACAGCTTATCAAACCATTTATACAAAAACCGGTTCCGCAGCGTATATAGATAATGAATTAATAATACAAGCAAAAGAAGAATCAAGTAGCCAAATTAGATTTTTACTAACATTTGTTGATGATGCAAATGGTAGCGGCGGAGCAGATGAAAGAGTCAATGGAACATTAACAAGTAACATTAGCCATCTTAGAGCTGATAGCACTACATACGTAAATAATCCGGCACCTTCCTATTCACTTATAACTGGTCTTTGATTGACAAAAATGAAAATTGTGTATATAATAAATACATAACGACAAGGAGTTTAAATGGCTGGTGTAGGCTTACCAATTACAGCATTAGAGTATAATAATACACGTGGCAGCATTGCAGCAAAAGCTGGCGATTTTAACACTTGGAGTGAACACGGACTAGGATCAAGCACAACCTCAAGTGGGTATGGTAGAAACTTTACAAGTAATTTAGTTGTTGGTGGTAGCACATTTGGTGTAAGCGATTCTGTAACAGAACAACAACATTTTGATCTTTGGTTAGATTTGCAGGCTGCATATGTGCATCAATATGGATCTCAATATTCAGGCATACAACCTACTAGTTTTGAAGGTAAGCTGACTTATCCAAATGAAGCAGATTATACAAGTAGAGATTATATTGAATGGGCTCATTACTCAAACTCAGGCAGTAACAACGATCTGCGTGATATTGCTACAGCAGTAAATGCATTTAATCATGCTTCTACAGATTTTGATTCATCTAGTTTTACTACAGCTATATTAAGAACTTCTGGAGGTTCAAGTTGCACAAGTTCAAGAAATGGTGCTACCAATCCTTGGGGAGGAAGCCCGGATACTATAACACATAGAGTAGAAATAAATTTTCTAAATCACAACGCACTATTGTATTTTTTAAGTGCAGGCGGAGAAATAAGATTTGATGCAAGTCTTACAGGTGGAACATCAGGAACATCAAACACAAAAGATTGGGACTGGAAAACAATTTTATCCGCAATGGGCACAATACGCTTTGGTAGGGTAGCTGGAAACTTTAGGACTGAAAGTTTAAGTGGTAGTGGCACAGGAAGTTTATTAAGCAGCCTTAGCACTGGCACATCACCTAGCACATTGATTTTTGAAAAACAAGGTGGTGTAACTACAGGCAATCCTAGTCCAGGCGATCCTGGAGGAACTACAATATATGATGATAACGCATATCAAATTTATGCAAGCACAAATACTGCATTCAGTAGTGCTACAAAATTAATTTTTGAAATTAGATTTGATGATGCTGATCCAGGAACTGGTGGTCAGCAAGGTTATCCTTCAGAACCCGATGTAGGCGGTGTGGACGAAAATGTAACAGGTAACATTACAAGCAATATCTATACTTACACACCTAGTAGCACTTTTATTTACGATAGCACAACCTACGCAGCAATTACACAGGCTGCTCCAACAGGTTCTGTGACTTCATCTCTTGTATAATCACATATAAGTTGACTTTCGCAAAAATTTATTATATACTATAGCTCTAATGGAGAATAAGTATGGATGAACGTCTAACAAAAGCACTTGATATTAGTAACTATATGGTTACTTTAAACAATCAAAAAAGATTACTTACTGAACAATATGCTGATAATCTAATTTATTATTACAATGGAGGACAGTTTTCTATTTCGCAACAACTAATAAGTTTTTGTCAAAGCCTAGTTGCTCGTGAGCAAGAAGAAGCTATTCTTGTTGACGATAATAAAATACCTATTGAAATTGAAGATCTCAATGACTTTACCAACACAATAGTAAGTAAATATTTTGAAGCAAGTAATATATATCTTACAGAATATAATAAATTAAAGAAAAACAGATCAGTTGAAAGCATTATGGATTTATGAATCAAGGTGTAGTTTTATTTGCTAGTAACAATACAAAAATTAACTATGTAAAGCAAGCACAATATCTTGCAAAACGTGTTCGTAAATATATGGATTTGCCTACTTCGCTAGTTACTGATGTAGATATAAAAAATAAATTTCCAGATGCAGAAGATGCTTTTGATCAAATTATTTTTACAAATACTTTAAAGCATAATTATGCTAACAAAAGATATCATGACGGAACGTTATCTAATCGTATTTTGCCTTTCAATAACGGAAACAGAGCAGATGCATATTTTTTGAGTCCGTATGACGAAACGTTAGTAATGGATACTGATTATATTATATGTAATGATATTTTAAATAATTGTTTTTCTCAAAAAAACGATTTATGCTTATATGATGATGCTGTGCATTTAGGGATACACAATGGCACACCAGAATTTAAAAAAATAAGCGATACAAGCGTAGATTTTTATTGGGCTACTGTTGTATTTTTTAGAAAAACAAAAATGAATGAAATTTATTTTAATCTTGTTAAGCATATACAAGAAAATTATATGCATTATAGAAGTGTGTATCAATTTAAAAGTAACGTATATAGAAATGATTTTGCTTTTAGTATTGCAGCACATATTATGAATGGATATCAAAAAGGTAATATAATAGGTAATTTACCGGGCAAACATTTTTATAGTATAGATAAAGATTTATGTCATAATATAAAAGATGATGAAATTGTTATTTTATTAGAAAAGTCACAAAGGCTTGGAGAATATACTTTGACAAAAACCAAAGGCATGAATATACATGTTATGAATAAGTTTAGTTTGGAGAGAGTAATTGACAACAAATAATTTTACAATGCTCGCTCAGAATAGTAATTTTGATTATGTAAGACAAGCATGTTTAGCAGCAATGAGCATACGTGCTACAAACGAAAATGCTAGTATATGCTTAATAACAAATGACCCAATACCAAAACGCTATAAAGATCTATTTGATCATGTAATTGAAATACCATGGGGAGATCATGCTGAAGAAGAAGATTGGAAGATAAGCAATCGATGGAAAATTTATCATGCTATACCATATGATGATACTATTGTTTTAGATACTGATATGCTTGTGTTACAAGATATAAGTAGTTGGTTTGACTTCTTACGCAACTATGATTTATTCTATACAAGCAAAGTTCTTACTTATAGAGGCGAAACAATAAATGACAATTATTATAGAAAAGCCTTTAACAAATATAATTTGCCTAATTTGTATAGCGGATTGCATTGGTTCAAAAAAACTGATTTAGCACATGAATTTTACACATGGCTTGAAATGATTACTAATAACTGGCAGCAATTTTACAAAATACATGCCGGAGGTAAGACATATCAAAAAATTTGTAGTATGGATTTGAGTGCATCTATAGCTGCAAAAATTATGAATATAGAAAGTAACATTACTAATCCTAATATCATGTATCCTAGTTTTGTTCATATGAAACCTAGAATACAAAACTGGAGTCAAAATTTTGCAGATAGGTGGCAAGATAGGGTTGGTGTGTATTTAGACACAAACTTACAACTTAAAATTGGCAACTATAAACAGTCTGGTATTTTTCACTATACAGAAAAAGATTTTTTGAATAATCATATAATGTCAATTTATGAGAAACATTTAGGACTATAACATGGAGATAGAATTAGTAACAAAGAGATTTGTGCATTATGACGATGAAGGTAAAATTACCAAAATAGGACATGATAAAGATGAAAATGAAAATTCTATTGAGGTGCCTTTTGATGATGTAAAAGCATTAATGACTGGTAAAGAATCTTTAGGTTCATATATTGTTGAATGGGATTTTTTAGAAAAGCGTAATGTGCTAAAGCATATTTCTCAATGGGAAAATGACCAGCTGAAAGAAAGCTTCTTATATGAAATAAAAAATGATAGCAATGCAGATGCTGTTATTCAACAAGATAAAAAAGAAAAATGTTGGAGACTTGTTCTAAGTGAAGATGTAGTAAAAGCAAATATTGATCCAACTTTACAATTTTATAGTGTTACAAAAAAATATGATCCAAATGTTTTGTATAGATTACTAAGATTTCAAAAAATAAATAATGAATATGTAGTGCCGTTTGAACTAGACTTTGAAGTTGACAATGTTGATTTATCAATATATACTGTAAGGAAGTTTTCTACATATTCTTATGAGGTAATTGATGGCTAATACATTTCGTGTAGTTGATTATGACATTATTTATTTGTCATATGACGAACCAAATGCTGAGCAAAACTATTCTGATTTATGTAGTAAAGTTCCTTGGGCTAAACGTGTGCATGGAATAAAAGGTAGCGATAGCGCACACAAAGCTGCTGCTAATGAAAGTGATACAGAACGATTTATTACTATTGATGGTGACAACCGAATTACTGATGATTTTTTGACACAAGTAATTGACTTTGACGAAAATGTAGATTTAAATAACAAAGTAATAAGTTGGACAGCTGAAAATATAATTAATAATCTGAGATATGGTAATGGTGGCATAAAGTGCTGGCCTAAGGATCATGTTTTAAGAATGAAAACACACGAAAATGCAGATCCTAATAATCCACATGCACAAGTAGATTTTTGTTGGGATACTGAATATGTTCAAATGAATGGGACTTTTAGTAAGATATATAATAATGCTACACCACATCAGGCATGGCGAGCAGGTTTTAGAGAAGGTGTTAAAATGGCATTAGATAGAGGTATGCAAGTTACTCCAGAACAATTCAGTAAGAATCATTGGAAAAATTTACATAGACTCTATATTTGGCTAATGGTTGGTGCTGACATAGAACACGGACGTTGGGCAATATATGGTGCAAGAGAGGGACTATACAAAACTATGTTGACAGATTGGGACTTCGTCAATGTTAGAGATTTTGATTGGCTAAATGAATATTGGGATAATAAAAAATTAGATGAAGAAGACATGTTTCTTGCTACTGAAGATTATGGCGATAAATTAATTAATGAACTACTATTGCCTATTTCAGTTGAACCTTTAGATGCCAATCAAAGTATATTCTTTAAAACTGTTTATCAAAATCCAGACCGTGATAATAGTAAGCAATTTTTGGATAGAGAAACTTAATGGAGCGCAGCGAAAGCGAAGAAATAAAACGCATAGATGAGATTACAAAAGATATTTCTCCTACGTTTTGTTTCGCTAAATGGTATCATGCCAATATATATTTTCAGACAGGTGAAACACATAGTTGTTATCATCCTGCTCCCCATAAGATAGATACAGGACCATTATTAAAAAATCCTAGTGCGATACACAATACAGCACAAAAGAAAAAAGAACGT
>CEWG01093813.1_pt1 | contig 23363 bp, 20 predicted proteins | sample 361411 | NCBI WGS metagenome assembly CEWG01 (sample SAMEA2622173, study PRJEB7988) | marine metagenome | biome: marine biome (ENVO:00000447); feature: surface water layer (ENVO:00002042); material: "saline water (ENVO:00002010), including plankton (ENVO:xxxxxxxx)" | depth 5 m | reverse complement strand
TATTCTGAGAACATATTCCCATCTGATGTGAACAAGTTTAAGAGTTCGACTAATTTCAGAAACACATACGACAACAAGTTCTGGAGAGATTCGGAAGACCTTAGAAACCTACTAGGAAACACATTCCCGAACACTTTCGATATATCAGTTTCGCAAAGCTCTTGGCCACTCGATCCACCTCCTAATTTTCTTACAAGAAGTGGTGTATCGGAGGCATTCCGTCTTGAAGCCGGGTCGCTTACTATTCACAATCCGAACCGTGAAATTGGAGGCGGTGAATTACAAAACGTATATTCCTCCTATGCTAATACTCGTGTCTTGGCCGACCTCCGAACCACTCCTGCAACCCTCATTACTGGCGCACTACTACCCGCAGCCCTCTATTCTAGAAAGCACACTCTAGAAGCACCCCCCTCGGTTGTTTCCAAAACTGGCATCTTTATTGATAATTGCTCGACTGACGGCGGGAAAGAGCAAAGTGTCTCTCTGACTTCTTCATTGCTGGATATTTACGGAGGAGAGGCAGTTTGGCAAGCCGGCAGCGACGCTGGTATTGTTGATACTAGCGGTCAGACACCCGTGTTTGTTTCAAGACCATCCAAGCCTTGGTTCAACAATTACGATGAATTCAAAACTGAACTAGATTTGGTTAGCAGGGGTTATACCATGGTACCAGAATTTAGAATTAGCGAGAAAGTTAAAAAGTATTCCAAAGGTACCCTATCAACAACCGACACATTTGAAATTGTAGGAACTGATAAAGATAGCAGTGACACAGGGTTCTACAAAGATTTCTCCAACTCAGAGTTCTTAAAGCACTTCACAGAAATTTCTGAACTAAGTGAGACAACACCAACGGAAATAAGACTGGTATGTAATGCAGTGTCTAGGTTTAACCCCTACAAGGGTTTCTACCCAGCACAGAGAACAATCAATATTGTCGAACAATTTGTTGATTCTTACGGTTCAGCGTTTGTTGTATCCGATGGGGTAAACACAGGCTCTGCGGGCACCGATGCTCGCAATATTATTGAGTCAAGCGGATCTCTACTAAGACCTCTAATACAGCCTCTATTTGCTCCGGGCTTGCTATACAATACTATCAAGTCCGGTATTGCTGTGGACTATCCCGTTTTCACCACTCCAATGAAAAAGATCTATAAAGTGAATCACTCCGGTGGTGTCGGGGCGACCTCGCCCGGTAAGTCATTCCTTCTAGGTGGAGTTGGCACGGCAGGCTCGACCATAGCTCAAGAAATTTTCCTCAAAGGTACCGCCGCCCAAAGTCAATACTTTGATTTAAGAGTTCCGTTTGAGGCAATAATAAACCCAGAAGCTCACCTCGCCGGCGTTGAATTGTACGATATGGAGCCGGCAGCCTCTGCCAGCAAGCATACTGCCAATAGTTTTACCACTCCGGCCGGAAAGGGTCCAATTATGACAAACACGCCGGGAACCGCATCAATCAATGGTGCTCCGGCAGATCAACTATACACCAAAATGACAGATAATTTCTTCGCTGAAATTGCCGACTTTTTCTTGAAAGACTCAGAGTTTACAACATTAAAATCAAAACCTTATGAGAAAAGAACTTTTGAGTCAGGCTCTATGTACGGCGCGCGCTTAAAGATTAGACGCTCAATGCAGGGGCAAAGAACTTACAGGTTTGACAGAGATCATCTAGGTCGTCGTGAATGCGATAACCGCGCAGGGGGAGTAAACCAGATAAGCAGATTTACTGGAGAGGGTATGAGGGCAATGCGTCCCGGTTACGACTTAAATTCAGCCGCCTCATCCCCGTCTCCAGACAATACAGATTATCTAACAAGTTCTATACCACTCCCCCAAGATCCCAAAAACGCCAAGGGTTATAGAGAAACATTCACAATGTACTCCAGACCGTCTGCCTTTGGACCTCCAATTCTTGGAGGCGCGACGGCCCCGTCTCAACCCACCGATCGAGAAGGTGGTTCAGTTCTTGATAGTATGGAAGGGTATAACTGGGCGTTCACACCTCCATACTACCATGGTGAGTCGTGGGTGGATATGCTATTCTTCCCCGAAGAAAAAGTAGAATACACATTAGAGAGACTTCTATCGGAAATCAAAATCAAACAATGGAGGGTTGATACTGGTGGCTCTGGTGTAACCAATCAAGTTCGTGTCGTCGGCGGCAGTAAAGCACAACCATACGGATTCTTTAACGTTAATGATAATGCTATGCAATTATCTGCATCTCTTAACCTGTTCGGTATTGAGAACGTACCATTCGTAGAAGTTGATAAATCAACCGGAAAGGAATCAGAAAGAAACACAAACGTTAGACAAAGATGGGTTATTCAACCCAAGGCCGAAACTCCGATGCTTAACTTTAATGACACGGGAGTCAATCCGGTTCGACCGATTTCTGCATCCTTTGCATCAGGCTCCATACCAAGAGGTATGTGGCACCAGTTCGGAAACATCCCTGAAGATCCAAACAAAGGCATATTCGTAGAAATTGGTGATATTCCCGCAAACTGGCTTAAATACCACAGAGAGGTGAGACAATTTACGTCCTCCTATAACAACGAAGGAAAGATTCAAAATCATGGCCTCACAGCCAAAGTATTCAATCATGCGTCGCCTGCGTCGGCCGCGACGGCCAATATAGCCTTGGGCGAACCAGTTCATAGAGAAATGCGCTCACTTACAGATCTCTTTCAGTTTGATCAGACTTCTGTTAGGCTTGGAGAACTAAAAGAATCAAATACGTTGAGGGAAGCTATTGTGGCCATACCTTATACGTCGCTGACAACTGATAACGGTATAGCAAGAGATGCCAGCCAAGCAGCCTCTTCTGAGCTAAAGCAGTTCTTCACAATACCAAGAGAAAGAATAAATTCAGCATTGAGAAAAGGTGAAGGCTTTAGCGACAGCGATGATGCCGCAGGACAGTCAATAAGAGACCTTGTAGAAGATGTCAAGCAGTACGTTCTACCACCTCAGTTTGATTTCGTTCAAAATAACAGTATAACTCCTGTGGTTATGTATTTCTTTGAGTTTGAGTACAGTCTGGACAAAGATGACCTGAGCTATATTTGGCAAAACTTGGCTCCTAGAGATTATGAGAAGATGGAGCTTAAGACGCAATATTCATCTCACGCACTTGCTAGAAACGAACTCCTGTCTGCTGAAGACGTAATTGGAAATGATAATTTAAGATGGATGGTGTTTAAGGTCAAGCAAAGAGGCATGGCTAAATATATTGATAAGATCTATCCCACTCTCGGAAGAGAAAACAAAATCGCTCAGCAAAATGCTAAGTCCGGCACTGGTTACGATGTAAGTTTTAACTGGCCATATGATTATGTTTCTTTTATCGAGATGGTAAACTTGGATGCGGAAATGTTAATGAAGAAGGGAGGAGATAACGATGGGTAAATTTTTAGACAAAAAAGAACAAGTTTTTGATTTCAAGCTTACCAACTACGGCAATTATTTATTGGCAATCGGTAAACTTAAGCCAGTATATTACACCTTCATTGATGACAACATCGTGTATGACTCTGCTTATTTTGGAAGAACTGCTGAACCACAGAGCGAAATACATCAAAGAATCAAGCAAGAGACTCCATATTTAGAATCTTTGGTCTTATTTGAACAAGTTAACCAAAACACACCCACAGACCTAGATATTGATTTTTTTGGCCTTGACGTTACCCCTACTGAAAAAATTCCAAATATAGACGAATTCAGACTAAACAATATTATTGGTGATGCTTTTGTACCCGAATCAAAAGAAAAAGCTCCTTCTTGGAAATTAGTGTCTTTAAACCGTGACATTGACTCTTCAACTGAGATAGACCTTAACAACCAAACGAGAATACCACAAATTAATATAAGTGCTAGCTATAAAAAACAAATTGTTGACTCTCAAGAATTTGTAAATCAAAATGTTTCTGCCGATGATGCTAGGATCTTAGAAGCAGTAAGTGCTGCCTTTGTAGACAACAAGGTTGTTCGTTTACAATTAGAAAGCGATGTTCTATTATATCTTGAAGAACTAAACACTGAAGTGTTAAACGAAAATTTTGAATTGGAAGTATTTTTAGTTCAAGACTCTTCAGATACATCAGAGCAAAAATTAATTAGAAAATATTTCCAAAACAAAGAAGAGCAAATTGTTGATGGGCTCATGATTGCGCCAAACCCCTTGGGTGTTCAGTCCTCAGAGCAGTCTAAAGATAGTGTAGAACAATTCTTCTCCGTTTTGACAGACTCTGAAATAGATTCCCAAGTAGCATGCAAGGCAGCATCCGAGTTTAATAAAGAAAGCTATTTAATTGACATAGATTTCAATTGTAACGAAACACAACAAGAAGATTTATTCTTTGATATTTACGGTAGCGAAACCGAAGAGGATGTTGAAATATGTCAAACATAGTTTTTAAAGGAGATTCGGTCATAAACTTTGGCGAATATTTGCCTGCCCCCTACATTGAACGAATAGTTGTAACCAACCCAGACGATCTGTTAAATTTTGAAATTCAATTTTCTGTTTTTTTCTTGGCAGAAGATGAGCCTGATTTTGACAACATTGAAACAATTTTAAATAATACTCGCTTTTTCTATAGATTGGGAATACAAAAAGAAGACAAGCCGTTGAGCAAAACTGAAGTTATCGGCCCTGCTAGTTTGCGTAGCGACGAGACGGGGTTTGAATATGAAATAACCCCCGATTTTGAAAGAGATGAGAATGAGTATTATGATGACCAAGATCGAAGAGTAATTGTATACAATGCAACAACAACCTATTTGCAGGTTCCCGCCAGCACGAGTGGAACCTCGCTGCTCTACAGTACTGAAGGCGAGGCCCTCAACAGCTTGAACAGAAATATATATTTATATATGTATTCTAGACTAGATGCAGATCTTAGTGGCCCGATAGAAAAAAGACTATTGTCAATCAGTGACATAGCATACGAAAAAATAATGTCCGAAGGTCTTATTATTAAAAAAGATGAAAAAGTAGTATACTTTGATCAACGGGGAACAAAGTACAGACAAGTACCACTGCTTGCCTTGAATAGAAGTTTTTACAAAACCCAAACTGTGGGCAGGAAACAGATTGCAGACAGCATACTAAAGCTGACAAAAAGGTTCAAAGGCGGCTCTGCGGCCGGCCTGAGCGACGCTGTAACGTCTATAGAATATGTATTGAGTACTGAGTATGAAACAGAAAATTTATTAGTAGAACTGGACAAGGTACGTCGCGCTTTCCCAAACAAGACAAACAATAATCCTGTTGGCAATCTTTACGCTGCGTTTGGTATTTTACTGCAAAATATAAATTCTGCATTTCTTCCAAGTGAAAGACTAGTAAAAGATAAGTACTTGACTGGAAAAGTTTCTGATCAAAGAACTCCAATAAGTTTTAATGATGTTAACGACTCAAGAGAAACAAGTAGGCCCTATAGTCATTACATCAGTATGCCCTTGGTTGATAGAAAAATCAGATATGAAGATGATTTCACCGGTTTAATTACGACAGGCATGGCCAACAATACAGCCTTATACCTTTTGGATTATGAAAATATTGTAAGAGAAAAAGCTGAAATATTTAGATTTTTTAATGTAGACAAGTTTTTTGAAGTTTGCCCCGAAGATAAACTTTCGGCGTACAAGGCCGCGCTATTTTCTAAATTCAAAATAAAAGATATATCGATCAGGGTCTTTACACACGGAGATGATGATTCGGTTAAGCCACAAATACCGGGACCCAAACCCGATGGCAGTAACGATAATTTCCGAATGATGCGTTTTAGATATCAGGTAACCTCTGATTCTATTTCAAACCCCACATTTCAAGACGTTAACAACCTGCTTGATATTAGCACCGAGAAAATTAATGGAGGCACCTCGACTGGAACTACCGGGGCACCTGCTTCATTTGTTGGAGCGACAATAATGAATTATAATCTTCTTGATTCTGGACGACAGGCTTTTGTAATAAAATATCAGTACAACGACAATATGGTCTTTGATTCGTTTTCTATTGATTCAGATGATGTCTACAAATCAACAGGCCAACGTCATGTTATGTACACTGGGTGGGAAGACTATACGTTAAATACTATTTACGATTACATAAAAGAGTTCCAAACTAGTTTTGTTAACCTAAGTGAATATCTTTTACAGGCAGATGAAGTTTGTAGCTATAATAACATAACAAACAATTTTAATACATTTTTTGCCAATTCTGTAAAAAAATATTGGGAAGGCCAAGAATACACTTATCCTTGGGAATTGGCACCAACTATATATTCTATATTTGCTTATCTCAGAACTGATATGTTTGAATCTCTAGAACAAGCAAGAATATATGCGAACGAAGTTATGTACAGTATCTCGCCAGAAACAGGAAACCTTACCCAACTGCAACAATTTGTGGATAACATGAGTGATTTTAGGCTGAATGTTATTGCCCCCTTGACTAGCGATATAGGAGATATTACTGGATTGGATGCAAGAATAGGCTCGTCCCCGATGTCGAGCGCCACTCCTAACAATTACCAAAGTGATACTCAAATGTATCTTTCGCAAGCTATTGATGAGTCCGCGTATGCGGCACAATCTACAACAGAAGGAGACGAATAATGGCTGGTGAAGGAAGAGGTGAAGGCGGCGTAGGCGGAGACTTTGGCCGAGGCGACAGCAGCCCCGGCGGCGGCGTAGGCGCCGGTGCAATTGCACGCACGCTCGACGATGGTTCTGGCGGGGGTATGACAACTCCAGAGGAATTTTCAGATAGGGACGACGAAGAAACTCGACCCGGCTATGTTGATTTGGAAATCGATCCTCGCGACCCCGGCGGCGGCACTGGCGGTGGCGGTGGCGGTGGCAGCGGCACGGGCGAGGTCATACCACCGGAAGAAACTGCCTCTGAGGACGAAGTCGAATCAGAGCCACCCGATTACTCTGACGCAGCTTCTGAAAACAAATATATCTTAGACGGTGAAGAGGTTCAAATAATAGATATTCTGAACGACGAAAGCTTTTTATTCATTGATGCAGAAAACGAAGACGGCGAACTCAATGCCTTTGTCGCTCCTATCAATAAATTTTATTTTGTTTACGGTTTGTTAATAGATATGGATGTTTCTAGTGACACCCCAAGATATGTGTTCAGGTTGTACGAAAACTATGCTGATTTGGAGCTTGAAATCGGTGTCTATTTAAACACGCCTCCAGAACAATTCAAACCAAGCAACGGCTTATTTCAAGACATGACTCAGTTTGATAATGATGTAATTATTGCTGGTAGGTTTGAGAGGAGAATAGATAATGATGGCACTGAATCATACGATCAAGAATACCTAATGTTTGACAAGACATCCAAGAAGCAAGATGCCCTAGCTTCTGTATTAGGCCACGGCGGCGGACTGTGGCTTTCTCCTGAATCTAGATTCTTGTTTAATTACAGGTTCAATGTAACTGAACAAGGCGCGCAGAAAATATTAACTTCTTGTATAGATTCAATTAAAGATAATTTTAAAATTGCAAGAAGCCAAAACACATCGTATGATTTTAAGTTTTGTGAAACACAAAGACCAGAAATATCGGGAGAACAGGTAATTACTATTGAAGCGTCAACCACACCTACAACAACCACGCCCACGGGTACGCCTACAGGCGGCGGAGCAACGACAGGCGGTGGTAGTACGTCTGGAGGATATTAATGTCTTTTAAATTATTTGAAGGTACCCCAGTAAGAACGCCCTACAAACAAGTTTATGTTAATCCTGTTAGTGGTGAAAAAATTCTTGAAGGACCTGTGTACAACGTTATATCTGAAGCAAATAACCTTTCAGACTCCAGTGTGGGTGGCAACCTACCACAATCGCCCGACGCAGCGCAAAGCTCGACTTTTATATTACATGAACTAGATATCACGTCAGTTACAAATATAGATGATAAAGATTTTTCCTTGGCTTCGGGAATTGATTTAAATCAGGCCAACCTTGAAAATTTTGAAAAAACATCTGATGTAAACCCTAATCGAAATGAAGAAGATAAATTTTCTTCGCTTAAGTCGGGCAAGATTTCTGTTAGCAAAGTTTTTGACCAAAAACAAGAAAACTCAATTAACGAGATAGATGAAAATAAATCGCTTGTGTCAACAAATATACCCAAAGTCCCACAAAATCTTATAGGTATAACAAACGATTTTCTTGATTATTCTCCACAAACACTTGTCAGTAGAGTTAAAAAATGACAATCTCAAAGAACATAAAAGTCATAGATCCTCAGTTATTTGTATCGTCTAGCAATTCCATAAGGGATGCACTCGGACTCTCTATAGAATCTGACGGAATGGATAATCAAATAAAACAATATGATTCTCTTATATCGTCTTCATATTTCGATGGCATGAGACCAATGCGAACATACGCATATAGGATAATTGGCGAAGAAAATCAATTTACAAACGATAAAGAATGGCTCAGCTATATTAATGGCGGCCAATTTTCAGATAAAACATATGCAGGAATATTTTCAGACTTAACTTTTGTAGATCACTTTCACACTCAAAGTAATCCGTACTCCTTGCTTGAAACAAAGAAAAACAATTCTTTTTCTACGCTAAGCCCCAATCATATATCAATTGAGCCTGTTTTAAACAAATATTATGACAATTATGATTCATACTCTAAGACACTACCAAGTGTTACAAATATACCAAACGCCTATTCACTATTGGAATCCCTTGAGAATCCTTCGCTTGAAGAAGAGGTTGATCTAGAAGAACTATATCGATTTGAAATCCCAAATGAAAGATTTGATTTGCAACAAAAATCAAATTTACAAAAGAATATTCTATTTGCTGCAAGCAGTTCTTACGAAGCCGTGGCGGATAAAGAAGATTTTCTTTTTAGAGCGCCATATTACAATAAAATAGAATTCAATTTTGAACCAACTGGCTTGTTTTTGCTTACATCGCAATTTAACAATTTTAATCATCGATTAATTAAATCATTAAAAGATGTTTTTCTTGGAGAGGATGGCTCAATACCTCCAACACAAGCGCCATTTGTTTTACAATCTACGTTTATAAACGAAAAAGGGGAGAACGAAACATCTCAAGAAAGTGTAGATTTAAAAGTAGTAGATGCATTCGGTATCTTAGAATATTCTCTACTTGACTACAACACTGAAAATTCTAATTTTGAATACTTTTTAGAAAATTCTGCTAATGGACGTTCTCAATATGACACAAATTCTATACTAAGATACGACAAAACATACCCCACTATTAAGCAGATAACATATCTCCAAGCACTGGTAAACATGAAGTTTGTGGAAATGCTCGACAGTGCTCCCCTCGCAGAATCCGAGAAACACAAAGAGACTATAGCCTACAGAATAGAAAAGATAGGCGGCTCTCCATCGGGCGATTCTTTTACTCAAGACACAGTGCAAAACATTTGGCTTATAAATTCAGACGACGTAGAACGTTTTGTGTATGCCGATAGCCAGACACTTTACGGGCAAACCTATACATACAATATATACAAATATGTTTTTATTATTGGCACAGAATACAGCTATTCAGATCTTAGGGTTTCTAGAATTATAGGAGACCTTGGTTTTGGAAGATATTGTCTTGAAATGTTTGAACCAGAAACCGGCGACGCAGCATCCCCAATTTACAACACTGATGATTCAATTAATGCCATAGACAATGATTTGGCTACCGGTGCCCAATTAAATTCTGATGAAAAGTATGTGTCTGATTTCCAATTAAACCTAGGCCCCTCAGCCAAAATTGTCGAAGTTCCAATACTTTCCAAACAAGTAACCATATTGGATGCCCCGCCTCCTGCCCCGTTGGCCACACCGTTTTACATTAAAAATGATTCGCAACAAATCGGCTTTAATGTAAAGCTCGACGTAGCAACCAACAAGTCATTCCCAACGACGATAGGCGCGGAAGAGGCCATTTACAAAGAAAAATTTGAAATGTCGTATGACTTGCTGCCCAACGAAAAATTCATTTTGCATCCTGTATCTTTGCCCCAAAGCATTGAGTTGCTTAGGATAGAACAAAAGCCAAATTCATTGGCAGATTTTGAGATTAGCAATTCCAAGGTGCAAAGCTTGATGATTCCCAACTTTTATCAGACCTATCGAGATACAACAATTTATGATAAAATAGAGACAAATAAAAAATATTTCTATTTACTTAGAGTCCTAAATGAAGTAGGTAGCCCCGCTTTCTGTTCTCCTGTTATACAGGCAGAGTTAATAAGCGACGGCGGTTACAAATTCGCAATTTTTGAATCTTTTGATGAACAGGAATTGGGAAACAAAGAATTTTCAAAATCTATTGAGCAATTCAAAAAATTAATAAATATAGTTCCAAACATTAATAATTTTGTTGTCAATCAGGACAACGCTGATTTTGGGCAAAAAGCAGAAGATCAAATAGGCAATGTTAGTTTTGGAGCTAGTGACCAAGAACTTGTTTGGGACAAAACATTTAAACTAAGATTAACATCGAAGAAGACCGGAAAGAAAATTGATATTAACCTGACGTACAGTCAGGATGGTTAATAAAACAAAAGCGAACTATTTAAAGTAAAAGAGGAAACAATATGGCTTTTTTGGACAACAGCGGCGACATTATATTGGATGCCGTACTAACAGATTTGGGTAGAAAAAGATTAGCAGAAGGTAACTTCCGAATAACTCAATTTGCCTTTGGAGATGACGAGATTGATTACTCGCTCTACGACAAAAATCACCCGTCAGGCTCTGCGTATTATGATTTAGAGATTTTACAAACCCCAGTGTTTGAGTCATTTACAAGATCCAACGCCAATATAAACTATGGTTTGGCTAGCTACAACGGCAACCCAAATCTTTTTTACTTGCCATCGATGATACAAAATACAAAAAGCCCCAACACATCAAATGGAAACGTGCAACTAAGTACAAATGTCGCTTATATGGCTCTCGGAAACAATACGAGAGATGCTTTGCAGGCTTCGGGACGCCTTGGGAGTTCGTTTAGATTTTTTGTCGGCAATGGCAGCAGCGCCTACATTTTGTTTGAAACTGGCCTTAACACATTGACCGGAGACGCAAACCCCGCAGGCACGACTGCAAATCAAACATCTCTTGTTGTAAATCAGGGTCTGTTGGACCCCTTCTTTGTGGTGTCAGCCGACAATAGATTATTTGATGGCATTAAAGGCATGACAGCCGGCAGCACATTCAAAATGGATTCGGGCACCGATGGCTATGGTGTCGGCATCGATCTCGCAAGTGACACCACGACCCTCGCCGCAGGAAACGATTTCTTGGATTCTTACGGATCAGCAACTGTGCTAGCAAAAAGAACACAAATATCTTCAACCGATAATGATTCAGAGGTAACTGATACTGTTATGTCTGCTATTAACGGACCACGCGGTGCGTTCGCTGCTTTTAGACCAAACTTGGTGGAAAATTTACGAAATGAAGGTACGCGAGATTCAGCTTTTGAACTATATGGCAAGATAAACCAAAACTTGTTCAGCGACGGCCAACTATTTGACTTTATCGATACTGTTTTATATGTCAGAGGGCTAACAACCGGCGCCACTTCACAAGTAGTCGTAAGAATTATTAGAAAGGTATGATAACGGAGAAATAAATGCCAGTACAATATCAACAATTAAACCAGTCTCAAGACGTAACCACAACAAAAACTATCCTTCATGAGGTCATACCAATCACGGGAAGTGTTGTTAGTGGCACATACGGAACGTTTCCAAACGAAGACAATATTAAAAACTATGCTCATGGCATGTTTCAGTCGGTATATGATTACCCGTTCTTGAGTTCTTCGGCTAATCACATTTTCGATATCACTGTCGGATATGATGAAGCATCTGCATTGAGTTCTTCAACCAACACACAAAATGCAAAGAAAATCAATCTTTACAACCAGCACGCACAAGTGTTGCTTGGATACACAGGCTCAACGGGCGATGGTGTAAGAAAATTTGAATCTGATTTAAGTCTAGATGGCGGTGCAGCAGGCACGATAAATGAGGCCATCTTCATAAACTTCTCAAGATTGGTCGTAAAGGATCAAATAAAGAAGGGCTCATTCAGTATGACTTTTGGAACGGGTTCTACATTCGCAAGCTCGTCAGTGCCCCTTCATAGAATAGTTCTTTCAGATAATCAAACCACTGACACTAGTGGCTCCCAATCTGTTCAGGGAGGAGAGTACGGTGTACTATTTAGTGGTTCTACCGGTGTTGGAAATATTTTCTATCAAGCCGGTATAGCTGTTGTAACAGCCTCTATCTTCGGTTCAGCCAAAATGGTTTCACACGAAGGCGGCCCCGGCGGCCTTGAAACTTTGTTGACTGGCTCAGCAATATCTGCCTCATGTGATGCCATCCGACACAGAATTGTGAACATCTCATTCAACAACTCAACCGAGATTAACTCTAAGATTTACTTCTGTCGCGCAGCACACAACAAATTCAACTATAGTAGCAACCCAACCTACGTGAATGGCTCTCAGATAAGAGTAAAAGACAAAGCCACTGATACCCCAGTTGCTTACATTACAACTGTCGGCCTATATTCCAATACTGGCGAGCTTTTGGCGACCGCTAAATTGTCTGAGCCGCTTCGTAAAGATCCCACTAATGAGTTGACTCTTCGTGTTAGACTTGACTACTAGGAGGTCATCATGCCTTTTAGGAAGTTTAAGCAAGAAGACCTGATAAAAAATACGCTGGTTACCAATCCAAAAGTAAACTTCTTTATATACGACACTGACGTTTACTACAACAATAGACCGGATCAAGATGGAAAGTTTAGTAAAGTCTACTCTTCGGAAGTGGGCTCTATTAACCTTTATGAATACAACATAGACAAATTAAAAGATAGTAACGATTTTATACATCCATTTGTAACTAAGCAATCTGCTGGCAGTGGGTTTAAGACAACCACGGCTACTGCCTACTCTGGCGATTTTGTGTATGGCGATACGATGACTGGTAGTTATCCTATGACTGCAAGCATTAGTAGAGAGCTTATGGTCAATCCTTCCCAAAGGTCCACAGAGACGGTACCAGATACTGGCGTAACGTTCGCCGGCTCTCCAACTCACAGGCACTTTTTCGCGCTCAAGAATAGATTAAATTTTCTCGGAACTAGGAGTCCACACTATTTTGTGTCCTCATCGTTTGGAAACAAAGAGTCACAAACACTTAATGTTATTTACATACCGTCGATAGCTTATGGTTCTCGCATAAATCCCGGCTCTATGTCGCTTAAGTGGTTTCTTACAGGTTCGTTGCTTGGGGAACTACAAGACATAAAGCAAAATGGCGAACTAATACAGGTTGGCCCAGTGGGCTCTACAGGCTCCGGCTCAGTTGCCGGTGTTGTGATGTATGATGAAGGTATAGTATTGTTGACTGGTTCGTGGGCACTTAGCTCAGAAGAGATTAACTTGAAAGCCAACTCGTCAAATGTAAATCCTCAATGGGTCTATTACGGCGCTGGCGCTAAGGACGGCATCACCAAGAGCAATGTTAGCGCATCTTTCACGTCTGCCTCGTTTGATATGTCTTTTGAGGGCCACATGGAAACTCAAGTTCTCACAATGTTTGCTCATGCCGGCAGAGGTGAAGTTAACTTCTCAAACAACCCGACCTACATTACTCACAACCAAACAAAGATTCGTAACACATCTTCGTACATGTATGAGGAAAACCCAGACAGGACAATAAAGAACACCGTATCGTCAAGTTTTGAATCGCATCAGGCCCCGTTTGAAAGACAGGTGTACGTCTCAAAGATAGCCGTGTACGATGAAAACAAGAACCTTATTGGTGTCGCAAGTCTCGCAAGCCCTGTTTTGAAAAAAGAAGATAAAGACTTGACATTTAAAATAAAACTGGACATCTAATGAAACCTATTCTTATAGTATCCCCCAAGTTCACAAGGCTAATGTCTGTTGTTATAGATGTATATGCAATCACAATATTTCCATTCATAATATCGAAAGAAGAGATGGACGAGTTTACCCTAAACCATGAGACCATCCACATACATCAGCAAAAAGAATTGCTGTTAATTGGCTTCTATCTTCTTTACTTTTTTTATTATTTCTTGGGATATATCAAATATAGAGATAAACAAAAAGCTTACTATATGATACCATTTGAACAAGAAGCTTACGAAAACGATCAGAACCTAGATTATCTAAAAGATCGTAAAGCGTATAGCTGGAGGAAGTTCAAGGTTTGATTTTAGGAATAGATGTCTCAACAAGCATTACAGGCTTTGCTATTGTTGACGACGACGGCAAGATTGTCTTGTCAGAAGCCTGTGACATGCGCAAGCAGAAGGGTTTTTTTTCTAAGTGTCTCGTGATAAGGGAAGCGATTCTAGACATTTGTGACCGCTACTGCGCCCTGCTAAATGAGGGTGAAGGCATTGACCACATCTTTATCGAACAGCCGTTCACCTTCTTCAACTCTGGCGGCTCATCTGGCAAGACCATGGCCGCCCTGCAACGCTTTAACGGCGTGGTGTCTTGGATGGTCTACGAGTGCTTTGAGCTTGAGCCACGCTATGTGGGCGCAACGCAGGCGCGTAAACTTGTAGGTATCAAGGTTCCGCGCGGACAGAAAGCCAAGAAGGTTGTTATGGAGCACCTGCTCGCCACCGATAAAGAGTTTACGATCGAGCGCACCCACAAGGGCAACCCGAAGCCTCAAGAGTTCGACAGGGCCGATGCGCTGGTCGTTGCGAGAGCAGGACTAGAAACTATTCGACAAGAAAGGCTTGCCAAAGAATGACAATCATGTTATCCTACAGGCATGAACAAGACAAAAGCAAAGAAAATACTTCATGAAACGCTTGGAAACTACTCAGACAAAGGGTCAGAACTTCTTTTCTCGTGCCCTTCATGCGGCCATCACAAACGTAAGTTCTCTGTTAACTTGGACAAAAATGTATTTAAGTGTTGGATTTGTGATTATTATGGTCGTAATATTAGGCGCATTGTTAGACGTTTTGGTTCGTATCTCCAACTACAGAAATGGGACCAAATTACAGACCGGACAGATCTTTCACGATTTTCTGAACTATTCATGGAAGAGGGGCCTAGCGCAGGCGAGGCAAAACTTGAACTCCCAGAGGAATTCGTAAGTCTAGCAAACAAGGACTTGCCGCTTTCGTCTAGGCAGCCTATGCGGTATCTACGCTCGCGCGGTATAACAAAGGCGGACATTGTCCGATGGAAGATCGGCTTCTGTTACGATGGCCCCTACGGCGGCAGAATTGTCGTACCGTCTTTCGGAGTCACGGGTCATCCAAACTACTTTGTGTCGAGAACATACACAGAACATAGGATGAAATATAAAAACCCGTCAGCTTCCAAGAACGTAGTGTTTAACGATCTATTTATCAATTGGAACGACGACCTTGTTATTGTCGAAGGAGTATTTGATGCAATTAACGCAGGAAACGCTGTGCCTATCTTGGGGTCTACATTACGCACCGACTCCGACCTACTACGAAAGATTGTACGAAATGACACCCCCTGCTACATCGCCCTCGATCCTGACGCGGCTGATAAAGAGCGGCGCGTCATTCAAACGCTTTTGCGGTACGATGTGGAACTTCATAAGATAGACGTAAGTGGCTATGAAGATGTTGGCCAAATGCCAAGAGAAGTATTCGCAGAGCGCAAGAAAGCAGCAAAGTATATTGACAGAGAGAACTATCTTTTGCTAGACTTATTGTCAGCAGTTTAATGGAGGTGTTGTGAGTGAAGATGTAAAAGATTATATTAATAATGTATTGGCCGACCGTCGCCCAGAGTTTGGCGGAAGAGCAGTGTGTCCTTTTGCTGCGCCAGAGCTACAGGCCAACAAGTTGATGATTGCCACGGTAGGAGACAAAAGCCTCACTGACCTAATAGATGACTTCCGTGATTCTGAATACGAGAGCGCCCTATTTGTAATTGAGCAAGACGTTCCCGCGAAGCAAACAAAAAGGTTTCAGATTTTTGTCAACCACCTATTGAAAGACAGAGGGTTATCAGATCACACCAACATCTGCTTCAACCCTAATGACCAAGTAGAGGTCGATGGGTTCAACCCCAGATCAGAAGCGCCATGCTTCATGGTCAATATAGCAAACAAGAAAGTTTTGTCTAAAGCCCACAGGGGTCTTAGAAAAACAAACTACTACGACAGGCTACCCGATAAGTATCGAAAGTTTCTCAATCTTAAGGAAAAGTAAACTATTTATTGCTACATCGGCAGGGTACATTATGAAACACACATTCACAGCAGCACAAATAAAAAAAATTATTATTGAAGAGCTAGAGAACTCAAGAGATGAAGACGAAGCAGAAGATTTGCTTCGTAAGATTATCGGTCTAAACGAAGATGAGACCGACGAGTTTGAAGCCAAAATGAAGAAAGCCAAGAAGTTTAAGAAAGCTGCTGGCATATCTTTGCTCGGCGCTGTGGCTATTCTTTTCGGTGGCCTCGCTGCTGTAGACGGCAGCCAAGAAACTCAAGTCAAGCAGGATGTTGAGAAGGCTCAGCAACTTGACGATGAGACTCTGGCTAGATTTGGTGTTGATACTGCTGCTCTAGACGACCCCGACGCTGCCGCAGAGAAGCGCGGTAGGGCATACGCTACTGCTGAGTTGGGCTTGGTCGATATGACCGATCTCGGAAACGATGAAAAGATTGAGGCAGCGTGGGACCAGATTGACAATATGGTTGACAAGGGTGAACTATCTTACGATAAGGCTAAGGTGTCAAGCCGCCTACCCATGGTGTCTTTGGACTATGACGCACTGCCGCCCAACTTGATGCTACCCAACTCCTTGGGAACAAAAGACCAGTATCGTGCGTGGCTTGTACAAAACATTCTTAAAGGCGATGTTAAAAAAGTGGCAGACTTGCAAAAGTTTGTTTTCGGTAATACTGGCAAATGGCCTTCTGGCAGCGGCAAACAAAAATCAAGAATGCACAAGGGTTCACAAGTGCTGCCGCCTGAGTGGTCTGTGGCCTACGATCTGCTCGGAGATGTCACAGAGGAGTTTGTGTCCGACTTGGCCTCTGGCTATAAGAATGCAAGCCCCGAAGATAAAGAGATGATATTGCAGGCAAATGGTGCAGAATCGCCAGAACAACTTGAAAAATTTTTAAACCAAGCCTTGATGAAGGCTGGCCGTCAGCCAGTCAATTTGTAACAGTATCCGCTTGACACCATAAACTATATGCGTTATATTATTTTATGGAGGTTGTTATGAACTCGTTGTTCAAATTTTTTCTTGCCGGTATCGCACTTGGTATTCTTTACTGTGTTTCGTTTATCGGTTTTTCGGTTGCTCTTGCACCAGAGGTCCCCGTAGAGGATGGACCCAGCTTTGAAAAGATGGCTGATTGGTATGCGGAGAAGCACCCTGATGCTACACCATGGGAGACTTGCGAACAGGAGGTAGAATGAAAATCGCACATATTGCTGATACTCACATTAAGAATCTGAAGTATCACGAAGACTACCGCATCTGCTTTGCGCAGATGTATGATGCCTTGCGAAAGCAAGAAGTGGATTATATTGTCCACTGTGGAGACATAGCCCACACCAAGACACAGCTATCGCCCGAGTTTGTGGAGATGGCTTCCGATATGTTTAGCAATCTTGCGGACATTGCGCCCACGTTCGTTATTCTTGGTAACCATGATGGTAACCTGAAGAACGCGAATCGCCAAGATGCGATCACCCCTATTATACAGGCGCTCGACAACCAGAACCTACATCTGTTGAAGAACTCAGGCGAGCACCAGATTGTTGCAGGCTTGACCCTTAATGTTCTTTCTGTTTTTGATCGAGACAACTGGATCAAGCCTACACGGCCAGACGACATCAACATTGCTCTATATCATGGCGCTATCACTAGCTGCCAGACTGATGCTGGTTGGACCATGGAGCACGGTGAAGACAACCTTACTATCTTTGAAGGGTTTGACTTTGCTATGCTTGGTGACATCCACAGGCGCCAGTTCTTGGACGAAGAAGGCCGTATATATTACGCGGGCTCAACCGTGCAGCAAAACCACGGAGAGAGTAACGACAAGGGCTTTTCTGTTTGGGACATCAACTCCAAGGATGATTGGGATGTAGAGCACTTCACACTACAGAACCCTCGTCCGTTTATGACAATCGAGTTGACGCCTACAGGTAAGATACCACGCCGCACAGAGGCACCAGAGGGTGCTCGCTTGCGCCTTGTCAGTAACAACAACCTGCCTCTTGATGTTATGAAGAAGGCTGTAGATGTTGCACGTCACAAGTTCAAGCCAGAGTCAATCTCTTTCTTGAACCGTGCCGCTGGTAAGCGAGGTGATGTAGATGAGCTTGGAGACAGCCTACAAAATATTAACTTGCGTGACCCGGAAGTACAGCAAGAGTTGATGTCAGAGTATCTCAAGGACTATCAGGTCAACTCAGAGACCATGTCTAAGATCTGCGAACTTAACGCCAAGTACAACAAGCAGGTCGAGGCAAAGGAAGATGTTGGCCGCAACATCAACTGGAAGCTTATTGACTTTGAGTGGTCGAACCTGTTCAACTATGGCAAGAACAATAAAATAAATTTCCAAAACATCAATGGGATCACAGGCATCTTTGGTAAGAACTTCTCAGGTAAGTCCTCTATCATTGATTCGATCTTGTTCACGGTCTTCAACACTACCAGCAAGAACGAGCGCAAGAACGTAAACGTAATCAACCAGAATCGTGACTGGGGTGAGGGACGTGCAAGAATCCAGATTGGTAACAAGATCTTCACGGTTCACCGTAAGGTCACGAAGTATATCAAGAAGGGCAAGGAAGGCGAAACCATCGAGGCCAAGACCGAACTAAACTTTAGTGTTTATGACCCGGTCATGGATGAGACCACGTCTCTCAACGGCACAACTCGTAACGAAACCGACAAGAGCATTCGTCGTCAGTTTGGTACGATCGATGACTTCCTTATCTCGTCTATGTCCTCGCAGTCTGGCGCTCTTGCGTTTATCAACGAGGGCTCGACCAAGCGCAAGGAGATCCTTGCCAAGTTCCTCGACCTTCAGTTCTTTGACAAGAAGTTCAAGCTTGCCAAGGAAGGCTCTGTAAGCTCCAAGGCGCTTGTAAAAAAACTATCCGGCCGAGACTACGAAAAAGAAATTGAAGAGGCAGAGGAGGCCCTTGAGGGCTATAGAAGTGCTATCGCTGTACTAGAGCGACAGGAAGAGAAGGACGTACACAGTCTCGATGCTCTTTCTGATTCAGTTCTGCAAGTATCGAAGAAGATTAACGATATACCGACAGAAGCGATTGACATCTTTGATGTCCAGTCAGAAATCAAAAAAATAAAAAATCAGACTTTTTCTTTGTCTGACACCATTATTCAAGAGACGAAGGAACTAAATAGAGAGAGGGAACGCCTGAGCAAGATCGCTGCTTTCATAGAAAACCTTGATTATAGCTCGCTGGCCAACTCTCTACAGTCAATCGAGAAGTCTGAAAAAGAACTCGAAGAATACACCAGCAGATTGGAGATCGCACTAGAGAAGAAGAAGTTACTTGAAAATATTCCTTGCGGCTCCTCGTTCCCTGCTTGTAGATTTATTCGTGATGCTCACGTTGCCTCGGCGACTATTCCAGAAATGGAAGGCAAGATGGATGATCTAAGAGATAAGCTTTCACACCTCAACCCTGATATTGTGAGAGACCATCTCGACAAGTATCGCAAACTAGAAGAAAAGCGTACCCAGACTAGCAGCTATGTCAAAGACTTAGTTCTGTCGTTGGAGCGAAACAATATAGCCATTGAAAGACTGAACACAAAGGTTACAGAGCTAAAGGCCAAGCAAGATCAGTACATCGACAACAGAGAAGCAATCGAGAATCTAGAAAAACTACTAAAGGAGAAAGAAACATATGTCGGACAGATCAAATCCACTAAAGAGAAAATTAAGTCAAATAGCCAAAAGAAGATTGATATTTATAAATTTCTCGGCTCGGAAGAACAAAAGCTCGAAACTATCAAAGAACACAAAGTAGAATACCAGAACATCAGGTCTGAGTATGCCGCTTACGATCTCTTCTTGAGGTGCATGCATCCCAACGGTATCGCTTATGATATCATCAAGCAGAAGCTACCCATCATCAACGAAGAGATCGCTAAGATTCTTTCAAACGTCGTAGACTTTGAGATTTTCTTTGAGACTGCCGGCAACAAGTTTGATATTTTTATTAAGCATTCTAAGCACGAGGCACGTCCTATTGAGATGGCCTCTGGTGCTGAGAAGTCAATGGCCGCAATGGCTATCCGTCTTGCGCTTCTATCTGTGTCATCGCTACCAAAGGGTGACTTGTTTATTCTTGATGAGCCGGGCACTGCCTTGGACGAAGAGAATATGGCTGGATTTATTCGGATCTTGGAACTAATTAAGGTATATTTCAAGAACGTCTTGCTGATTTCTCACCTTGATTCCCTCAAGGACTGTGTAGATATGCAGATTGTAATTGAGAAAGATAAAGGATTCGCAAAGGTAAATCAATGAGTAACGATGACGAGTTTGGCTTTTTGCCACCAGCCGAGGCACCCCCGGCCTTCAATCAAGAAAAGGACCACTTCCACGAAGAAGTAGAAGCGGAAGACTTTGGCATGGTTGAGGACTTCGGTCTACAAATGGAGTATTCCGATGAGGACATGCTACCAGAGAACACTGCCCCATCATCTATAAACATAGGCTTTGTCGGCGTTGGCGGCGGTGGTAACAAGATGGCAAATGCCATGTTACAGTTGGGATTCAACAAGACTTTACTTGTCAACAGCACTGGCAAAGACATTCCAAAGAACGTAGAAGAAGAACACGTTGTGCTTATACCTGACAGTGACGGCATCGGCAAGAATGTTGTCTTTGGCAAGGAAGTGCTCGCACAAAATGGCGCAGTCGTAGAAGACGCCCTACGCATCAAGTTTGGCAAAGTTGACTGGCTGTTCGTATTTGCAGGTGGGGGTGGTGGCACAGGCTCGTCCGTAGTTGCCCTACAGCCAGTATTCGAGCGTTACCTACAGTCTGTACAGGCGAGTGGCAAAGTAGTTTACATCGTGTCTTGGCCGACAGCACAAGAAAACCTAAACCCAACGATAGCACGTAACGCACTATCGCTCGCAAATGATGTCGCACCATACCCGCACATCATCTTAGACAACGAGAGAGCCACACGTCTACTACGTGGGCGCATAGGCATGCTAGGTATGTACCCAGTAGCGAACACACAGTTCGCCAAGTCCTTCGCACAAATTCTAAAGTTGTCTACAGAAGACTCACCAATTCAATCGTTTGACTCCAAAGACCTAGAAACCTGCTTTAGCAAGGACGGTCGCGCGTTCATTGGCTCTACCATGATCAAGGATCCAAATACAGGCAAGCTTGGCACAACCATCATGCACAACTGCATGAATCGCTCTGCATGCCCACCGCCCAAAGGAAAGGCGGCAGCAGGCTCGCTTATACTTGTTGCGAGCGAAGAGATGGTGGCCGACCCTCGCGTGTCCAAGCACCTTGAATCAGCAATTGCTTACGTCGGCGGACGATGCGAAACACTTTTCTCTGGGGTTTATGTCAGAAAGAATGTCCCCGGATTGATTGCCATACTAAGTATGAATGGATTAGAAACATAGGAGATTGCAATGGCTAGACGTAAAAACACAAAAAGAATTGACCCTCGTTATTTTTTGAACGAGACAACGTATAGAGATGAGGTCGAAGAGGGAATGAGCAGCTACGTTACCGGACCCGATCCAAAAGACGCCCTCACGACAGCGCAGGCAATGGCTCTCAAGAGGGCTGTTGACAGTGGAGCCGAAGGCGTGAGAATGAACATGGATCTTAAGACAATTATGATGCAGGCTGCTCAGGGTCGCCAACAAGGGGCCATTGATCTTTTGAACGATCCAGCATTCCAAGATGACCCGAGAGTCAAAGATCTAGGGTACTAAACATGAAGATTACACGAAACAGTTTAAAAAAAATAATTTTAGAAGAAATGAACGCAGACAAAGCGCTTCTAGATTCCCTCGAAGATCTTTCAGCTTCGATCGAGAATCTAGAAGTTAGCATTGACTTCCTAGCTTCCATCTTTACAGGCGAGTCCGGCGTGTCTATCGGTGCTGCCCAGAGACAGTTGGGCCGTGCATATAGACCCAAAGTGCAACGCATGCCGCAGCAAGAGCTAGACGAACTTAAAGCCAGAGTCAAGCAAATGATCAGAGAAGAGCTTGAGGTTGTGTTGAGCAATGAAGAGGTGGGCGAGATATTTGGCGAAGACGTTCGTGAAGAACTAGAAGCTATTGAAGAAAGAGAGTTGTCAAAGTCCGAAAAAAAAGAAAAAGAAAAAGTAGTTAAAGGCATGAAGAAATCGAAAAGTGATTTCAAAAAGCGCTATGGCGACGACGCCGAAAGCGTAATGTACGCAACGGCGACAAAGATCGCAAAGGAAAAGAAATGAATATTAAGAAATCAGATTTAATATCACTATTGAAAGAAGAGATTGTAGACGAGATACGCGGCCTAACAATGATGGACGACCCCTATGATGATTCTCAGGAGCCAGAGTCCTTCAAGGTTATGGATAAGGTCGCTAATGAGATAGAAAGTATGATCATTTCGGATAACGACGATGCTATATCCATGTTGTCAAACTATCTGGTTACAGCATTTCCAAATGAGACTGTGGCCAGACTTTCCATGAGCGGCTACACCCTAATGCAAGAATTAGGATATAAGGCAATCCGCGCCGGCGATGTCGAGGATATGATAAGTCGCGAGATGGACGATCGAGATGATGGCGCACCACCAAGAATGATGCAAGAAGGTATGGACGCCGAGTCTATGCAGATTGTTGCCGACGCTGTACAGAAGATGGCACCGCTAATTGGCGTTATGTCTCTGCCAGTTCTTATAGGTCTTGTCTACGAGCAACTTCGCAACATGGGGGCCAAATGATGAGCAAAGAACAAAAGCAAGCACTACTCGACAGAGGCGTCCAAAAGCTTACATCCCGCAAGCTACTTGTGTGGCTTACTGCTACAGGTCTTATGGCTTGGGGCGGACTAGAGTCAGCAGACTGGGTTATCATTTCGGGTCTTTATCTCGGCGGTCAATCAGTAATTGACGCTATTGTAAAGCTTAAGGGACTTGAGTGAAAGAAAGGATACTGGCATTCTGTCTAAAACACTGGAAGGAGATCGGGCTTGTCCTGCTCCTTCTTGTTGTGTTTGG
>CEWG01101181.1_pt1 | contig 23376 bp, 23 predicted proteins | sample 361411 | NCBI WGS metagenome assembly CEWG01 (sample SAMEA2622173, study PRJEB7988) | marine metagenome | biome: marine biome (ENVO:00000447); feature: surface water layer (ENVO:00002042); material: "saline water (ENVO:00002010), including plankton (ENVO:xxxxxxxx)" | depth 5 m | reverse complement strand
GGCTCGAGAGTAATGTATGCAGTGGAGCCATTGGGTGAATGTCCTTTTTGCTCAGCGTCATGGATTGCCATTTGCTCAGCATGGAGTCCACCTAAGTGGTCATGCCAACCTTCAGCAATAATTTGTCCATCTTTGACAAGGACACAACCGACGAGGGGATTTGGTGAAACACGCCCTCTGCCGGTCTCAGCAACCTCGAGGGCACGAGTCATGAACTGAACATCAGATTCACTCCATTGCATAGACTTCACCGAACTGCCCGTGTGGCTTTCCATAATTGAGTGCTTGCTTTTTACCAAAAGGGAAGTATTCATGCGCCAAACCCCTATCGGATAGTATGGCCTCAAGCGGTGAAGGACCTGCAATAATCGAGTTTTTACCCGATTTGAACACCAAGAAAAAGAAAGGCGTACATCGTCCGAAATATGCTGAAGTTTTCACTAATGAGTTGGTCAAAGGTGAGTCACCAAAAGTAATTCATTTGATGGTCAACCCGTTTTCGGGTAAAAAGCAAGGCGAAAAAATCGCAGCGAAAGCCAAGGCTATGTTAGAAGAGAAATCAATTACAGTCAACACCTTTATCTCAACTTTTTCCGGTGAATTGATTGATTTAACTGCAAATCTTGAAACTAAAGATACAGATATCATAGCCGTAGTTGGCGGGGACGGAAGTCTATCCGAGGTTATAACTGGAATAATGCAATCAAACAAAACTTGTCGTGTCGGACTTATTCCTGCAGGGACTGGAAATTCAATGGCTAATGATCTAAGCATCAAAAGTACTGAAGACGCAGTAGCAAGGATTAGTGCCGGGAACTATCAAACCTTAGATTTAGCCAAGGTAAATATGGTCGCAGGCTTACCTGGCAGCGAAGGTGGTGAATTAACTCGTTACAGTGCTAATTTAGTTACTTGGGGACTCGGCGTAGATTCTACCATCAAGGCAGAAAAAATGCGTTGGATGGGTCCGATGCGCTATGATGTTGGAATACTGATGGCAATTATGGCTAATAACCGCCGAAATGCAAAACTTACCATCGATGGTCATGTATTCGAAGATGACTTTACACTATTTTTGATTCAAAACAGCCAGACTGGTGGCTCACTACTGCCGCTGGCACCAGGTGCTTCGCTTGATGACGGGTTCATGGATATTGGAATCCTTAAGAAGATGAGGAGGGGTCAAATTCTCAAAGCCTTCGGCCAATTGAAAAAAGAAGGAAGGCATGTGTTCCATCCTATGGTTGATTATTATCGGTTTAAAACATTGGAAATATCAACTCCAAAGCCAACTGCAATTAATGTAGATGGCGAGAACATTGGTTCAACTCCATTGAAAATGGAAGTAATGCCTAGGGTATTGAAATTGATTCACTCACAATGAGAAGTCTGAAAAATCATCTTCTCCCCCGAAGCCACTTTGCTTTGACTCTTGTTCAGGCTCTTGCTCAACCTCTGGTTGCGGAGGAGAGCGTTTGACACTCTTTCTTTTTCTGACCGTCTTCTTTTTCTTTACTGGTGCTGATGAATTACTACTAGCAACACTTGAGAAATGTTCACGCTTAGGCTTTGAAGTTTCATTGGTTACTACATTACTAGAGCGTCTTTCCCTCGGAGAATCATCTACGGGCGGGGTCCATGAATGAACACTTTCTTGTTGATAGGAATACTCTTGTTCGTGGTATACTTTTTCTTCGGTCTCCTTGTCCATCTCTATGGATTCAACAGTTGCTACTACTGAGGAACTACCTCCACCAAATTCAGATGCACTTCCCATGGATGGTGATGATGAAAGTACGCTATCTAAATCGAAGCCTGAGATCTGACTTTCATCACTAGATTTGGAGGTTTTAGATTTAGATTTTTGCGCTCTAGCCTCTTCCTTAGCCTCTTCCATGGCCTCTCTTTCAATCTGTTTCTTTCTTTCTTTAGGAGAAATCATTCCCATCGCCTTGGACCTACGCAAGTCTGAAGCTACTTTCTTTATCTTCGCCATTCCTTCCTTGCCGAGTAGGGTTTTCATGGTGGACTTTGCTCCTTGCAGAACAAATAGTTGTGAAAGAATGAATAAACCAAATCCACCGCCGATTCCGACAATCAAAAAGAATAGGATAAATCCAAATCTACCAAAAAACGGCACATCGCCGTAAGTCCACTCATTACTTGCATCTCCATCGCCGGATACTACCGCGTCCTCAAGGACAATTTTATCGACGAAAACATAAAAATTCTCGATATTGTTGGTTCCGACGAGTATATTACAATCAGAATCAACACTCGGCGAATTTTGTGCACGGTAATAGCCATTAGTTGCCCCAGGACCAGAAGAGTTGACCAAGTATCCTTCAATAATCACCGGCTGATGCCATTCATCTAAGGAGCGCATTCCATCATGAATATTTTCAGTTGTTGGGATTAGTGCCAAAACATACCATTCATCTTCGCTGTCAATATCTATTTCATCTAAATCAGCCGTTCCGGCCCGTGTCTCAGGATATAGAGGTAGATTCCACTCCTTCAAATCAATTCTTGCTCCTTCGCCTTCAACAACTTTTTCAGCAGCACTAAAGGACATGGATTGAATAGCAACTGAGGTTGTAACAGCATAATCTAAGCCTGTGGCTCCATTTATTGATTCGTGTGAATCATAAAAGTTACTTGCGGCCAAGTAACCTGAAAAGGATACTGGGTAGGTAGCATTAACTGATAGCGAAGATGAATCGGATGGTTTACAACCGACAGGCTGTAGGTCATCAAATTCAATCGATTTATCACCGAACTCTGATTCAATACTTGCACTGTCAGTGGAAAAATCTACTTGTATTCCATTCGAGCCCCAGTCTACGGTTTTTGGACCCAAACACCCTGCTAGAGTCATTGACAGGACAAGAACTACCGCCACAATGACTCTTCGCATGTTAAAGCATGAGAGGGTTTAGTTTGATAACTCTTCTATTGAATTAAGCTAGTGAATCAATAATTGGCGCAGAGAGAGGGATTCGAACCCCCGCGTCTAAAGACAGTGGATTTCAAGTCCACCGCACTACCGGGCTATGCGATCTCTGCAACGAGCCGCCCTGCAAGTCCCTATATGAGTGGTTTTCCCTTTCGAGTAAGGTTATATTTCTTCACCATTCGACTTACTGCGAATATTTATTGTGATAGCAGCAAGGCCCAATGCTGACAATGCTAGAGCAATAGAAGGACCAGGTAGTAGACCTTCCTGCCGATCCTCAAACTCTGTATCTTTCTCTATGAGGCCAATGTCTTCTGCTAACATTTCAATATCCGAGATGAAATCTTCAGGAGCCCACCGGTCTCCAGTCCAAGCAACTCTAGGTTTGCGGTCTCGATCTAAAATGAAGGTAGTGGTTGAGTGTCCGACGCTATACTGTTCGTCAGCCTCGACTTCTACGCATGAAAGCATCGAATCCTCCGACCACTCATACCCTCCGTCACACATGCAATGTTTAGAATCCCCAGACCCCATTTCCCAGCCATGACCATTACAAACTAAGCCAGCTTGTTGATCAATGGAATTCTGAACCGCGCCCGGAATTGGGATGTCGGAATCATTTGTGGTATTTCTTGCCCATGCAATGTACTTGGGTTCGTATATTGAATCAACGCCTAGCATTGAATATTCCCAAGAAATACTTGATTCATTCCAAGTATGTAATTCCCAGTACCAAGAAACATTATCTTGAGCGGGGTCCTCATCATTGATTGAAGAGAAGAAATGGCCGAATTGGGGATGATTAGTTGAAGAGTAATTGATTCCGGCTCCATCAAATGCACCGGTGGTAAGGTGCCAAGCAGTCATATTTTCCTCAAGGCTGAATTTCTGTGTCGTGTTTTGGGGATAGACCACCGAGATGCTGGGGTTTTCACCATCCCCAGGATTGACTAATAGTCCTTCATTGGCATTTGAGGCAAGGTAAGCAATGTGTGGGTTAGCAAGTGAATCAACGAAATCAACTCCGACTGGAGATTCTTGCCAAGAAGTAGTAGATTGATTAAACGTCATAAACTTCCAGTACCAAGACCAGTCCGACGGCGATTCTACATCGTTTATTCCTGATATCATATTGCCATATTCAGAATGTGTTGAGTAGTTCAAACTAACATTATTGCTTTCAAATAATGTATGAGTCAAAGTCCAGGCAGTAGGTAGAAACATCAATTCACTAGAATTGCCGTTTCCATCGACAAGTATCAATGTTGAATCATTTGATTGGTAACCATTTCCTTCACCAACATGAGCCTCAATGACATTCTTTTGAACAACGAGCCCGAACTCTTTCCAAACCTTTTCGAGTTCTGCCAGGTCACCGGTTAGGTGGGACCAATTTACATCATGGAGCTGAGTGTACTCCTTTAATCTCTCCGGAGTGTCATATTCAGGATCTACAGTTATTGACATAAATTCAACATCTTGCGCATATTCCTCGCCTAAGCCTTGTTGGACAGATTTCAATGACTGTGTGATAATAGAGCAAACATCTGGACATGTAGTGAAAATAAAAGCGACGACCAGGATTTCTCCAGGGCCGTGGTGAAGATTTACTTGATTGCCATCTTGGTCTATCAAGGAAAAGTCGGTGACTTCGGATCTTGAAAGTTGGTAGCCTTTGTAATTATTCGCTGTTGCTGAAGGAACAGTAGAAGCAAGTAGCAAAATTGTCAAAAATAAGGCGAAGGTTCTTTTCGACATAACTATTCATCAAATGTATACTATTTATCGGTACTGTGTTAACGTGTTGCATAATCCCAGTCAGGTGTGCACCAGGAAGGTAATTCTGTCACTGCTTCTGGATTGGATAATCCGATACCCCAGAGCATTAGAAGAACGAATAAAACAGGGAATAGGGCTGTTCTGGTGTATATTGTAGGGTCTCCTCGTAAGTGCATGAAGTATGCTGCAATACCATATCCTTTGATTATTCCAACACCAATCAAAATAGCCCACACCATAAGCCTAGTAATCTCGATTTCAGTTCCTGGAATCTTTTCGAAGAAAACCGCACCTACTTCGAATAAAGTAAAAAACATCAAAACTATGAAGTTCCAAAAGTAGATATCTCTACCGGTCTTGTCTAGTAACCATTTTTCAATTCCTGCAGCCGCATGTTCTCCCATTTTTCCACCTCAATACAAATAAAATGCTGGGAAAATAACTACCCAAGCCAAATCAACAAAGTGCCAGTACAAACCGAAGTATTCGATCCCTTGGCCATTATCTTCATCAAAGCCAACTGTGTCAGCCTTGAATACTAAGTAGAGCATGATTAGTAAGCCGACGAATACGTGTAATCCGTGGGCACCTGTTGCAACATAGAATATTGAACCCTGAGGTGAGCCAATGTCGAAACCTTCTGCGACTAGGTGACTCCATTCGACTAATTTTAGAACGATAAACAGCGAACCTAATAGTAAAGTTGCGATTAGATAATTTCTAATTGCTCTCTTCTTATCAGGTAGGAAACTACGCATGAAATTGGTCGGTGGCTCCCAACTCTTGTCTTTAGCAGTCTTGAGAGCTAATACGATGGTGTATGAAGAAACGATTAGCGCAAATGTGTTTATCGCCCCTGGCATTAAGGTCGCAACGTCATATCTAAGCAGATCTGAAGCGGTTGTGACGGTCCCCTCCGCAACTCCGTAACAAGAGTCCCCTTCCTCTGAAGCCCTAATAGCCCAATCAGTACACCATTCGGTTCGGACACGAAGATACGATGAAAAGAAGGTTGCAAAGACCATTACCTCAGACATAATAAATACCCAAATACCTACTTTTCTGATATGTTCACCTTCAAATGGAGCCGATGTTGCAATTTGTTCTCCATATCCGATGAATGGTAAATCTTCATTCCACCAATTTGCAATTCCGAACATTATAACAGTAAGTCCAACAAAACTCAATGCGAAATCGCTTACTGCAAAAGTTCCACCTTGAGACATTAAAGCCTTACAGGCAACAACGAAACTAGGGAATCCCATCAGGAATAACATTACACCAAGGCTGAAAATAATCGGCGAGGATGACCCATGATGCTCCTCATGGTGTTCATCATGACCATGGTCATCATCACCGTGTTCTTCGTCGGGTTGCAGTGAATTAAATAATCCACCAACCCCAAGGAATGAAGCATAGATGAAACACATAACTAAGATAGTCAGTCCCGCAACCCGGTAGGTGAGAAATGTGTGGTGTGATTTCTCGTAATCATGCTTCAAGTCAGCCAACTCATCTTGAGTGGCTAGAGGGTCTTCTTTGGCTTCATAATACTGATATTTAGCCTCATCATACACATCATGTTTCTGATTGGCTACCCCGACTCCAAGTGCTGCGAAAGCGATAACTCCGACAGTAAGGAAAACTCCCGCCATCATAACTGCACGAAGCCAGGTTGAGTTTTCCACGTGGTTGTTATGAGCACTCATTTTTCAACCCCCTTTGATTTGCCTTTCCACAACTTATCTGAGATTGAACCCTTATCAGAATGGTGACCGTACAGTTCGTTCATATCTCCCTGAGTTGGTATGTCGTGGAAGGAAGGTGTTGGTGGCGGCGATGTTGTCGACCATTCAAGTGACCAACCACCCCATGGGTCCTTTCCGACTGGTTCTCCGGTTCTCCTAGATTGGAATATGTTCCATGCTAGAAGTAGTTGGCTCAATCCAAATATGAAAGCAAATATTGTTACTGCTAAATTGTATTCGGCAAATCCGGTTTCCTCTAAATACGAATGAGTTCTTCTAGGCATTCCCATGATACCTAGTTTGTGCATTGGCCAGAATGCTGCATTGTAAGAGGCGAAACCGATTAAGAAGTGCCACATACCGAGGGTTTCATTCAATTTTCGACCAGTCACCTTAGGATACCAATAGTATACACCTGAGAATAGCGCGAATACCGTACCTCCAATGAAAACATAATGGAAGTGGGCAACTACGAAATAAGAGTCGTGGAAGTGAACATCAAGTCCAGCAACTGGGAAGAACATACCTGAAATTCCACCAAGAGTGAAAGTCACTAGGAAACCTAGAGACCATAATGTGTGAGTCTTCATTACAAGACTTCCACCCCACAAGGTCGCAAGCCAATTGAAGATCTTAGCTCCGGTTGGGATAGCAACAGCCATTGTAGTGACCATGAATGCTGCACGCCAAAATGCATCCATACCGGATGTTAACATGTGGTGGCCCCAAACAATGAATCCGACAACACCGATTCCCGCCATTGCGAAAACCATAGACTTGTAACCGAAAATTGACCGACGCGCACTGGTGGCTAATACTTCGGAAACTATACCAAATGCAGGCACAATTACGACGTAAACCTCAGGATGTCCAAAGAACCAGAACAAATGCTGGAATAGCAATCCGTCACCACCACTGGTGAAGAATACCGTACCTATCGTGTGATCAAACAACAGGAATACCAAACCGATAACCAATGCAGGTAAAGACATGTATAGCATGAATACGCTAACGAAAACAGACCATGAGAATAGAGGCATCTTCATCCATGTCACACCAGGTGCTCGCATTGTAAACACAGTAGTTATGAAATTAACACCACTGAGCGTCGAAGATGCACCTAGCACCAACATACCTGAAAGAAACGCGGTAGTACCAACGTTCGAACCATATTGTGCCATTCCTTCACCGAGGTTAGCCTCGGTCAAAGAGGAATATGGAGGATACATAACCCAAGTAATATCAGCAGCCTCTCCGGACCAAATTCCGGTATAAATTAGAGGGCTGGAGAATACTAGTAGCCATAGACCCATCGCATTTATTCTCGGGAACGCCAAATCCTTGGCACCTATTTGCAAGGGTAGAACATAGTTCATGAATCCAGCAATCATCGGCATTGCAGCGAGGAAAATCATCGTCGTCCCGTGAAGGGTGAAGAACGAGTTGTATTCGGTTTCAGTAAGGAATGTGTTTTCTGGTATCGCTAGTTGTATTCTGAATAGAAGTGCGAGGAAACCACCGACTAGGAAGAAAATAAAACCATAGAGGAAATACAGTACACCTACTTCTTTGTGATCTGTTGTCGTAAGCCATGGCTTGAGGTAAGACCAGAAATTCCTAATGGTAAAGGATTCAGGCGAACGTGAATAGTAAACCCACATAACTCCCAAAAGTACTAACCCTAAAGATAAAGCAACAGCGGTGAGGAGTAGAACTAAAGCTCTAACACTAGGTGCTAATTCTCCAGCATTAATTCCGCTGATTGTGGTCTCATATGTATTCCACATATCTCCTTGAGAACCGGTTCCACCGTTTACTGCATTGACATTGATTTTGAATTCAGTAAAAACAGTGTCATCTGCTGGAGCGACCCATTCGAAATCCCAAGTCCTAAATTTATTTCCAGCGTCAGTATGGGTTAGCCCTCCTTCCATCTCATGGCTCAGTGTTGGGTCGACCGAACTAACTGTTCCTTTAGATGCTAAGATTCTAAATCCGCCAGCGCGTGTATTCCAGCCATTTTCTTCAAGCCCATCGCCCCATATTTCCATTACATCATTTGTCACAGTAACAGTGAACGGATAAGTTTCGCTTGCATTGAACTCAGTAGGCAGACCGGTGACTGTAACTGTAGTGTCTGAAGATGGACCTCCGTGACATGAACAGCCGTTATCTCCAAAACTGTTAATTCCACCTGGAGCAGCAGTGAACTGAGGAATTGCAAACATCGAAAGAAGGACTAGCCCTAAGATTCCAATTGCTACTTTACGCATCAATAACCCTCTCCATCGACCTTCTTGACACCAGAGTCAGAATCACACAGTACCTGTTGTCTTGTTTCTTCATGGAAATAAGATACTACGTCCACCTTACCGATCATCTTTGAATGGTCGAGGCCACAATATTCAGCACAACGAATGTCAAAGGTACCCGGGTCGTCAGCCATAAACCACATGACTGTGCCTGTTTCAAGGCCAGGGACCAGATCTTCTTTAACTCCCCATTCTGGAACCCAGAATGAATGTTGCACTCCCCAATAAGTACTGTTGAGTTCAGAATAGTCGGAGGTTAATGAGAATAAGGAAAGTACTACTTCTTCATCGCATGGTACGATAAAATGTTCTCCCAAGGCAGTAGATAGTTGATGACCTACTGGAATGTGCTGCCAAGTGTGAAGAACCTCGCCTGAAGAATCTACAACTTCGACGGTTGAATATGCAAATCTATCAACACTAGAAAGTAATCTGAGGGTACCTAAATCGGTGTCAAGTCCGTAGTCACTACTGACTCCATCCATCGTTATTGTGATGTTAGTCGCTGCAGTATTACCAAATTGGATGACCAAATCTTGCCCCCAGTTAACATCTATTCCTGTCTCTCTAGGGTCATCTTGCCAAGTCAATTCTTCATTGTAGTTAAATTCCCAAAACCACTGTTTCCCTACAACTTCCACATTAAACGACTCATCTTCATCGGGAATAACCCATACCGCTGTGTTGGAAGACAAAGCAAGTACAACAAGCCACACTACAATTATGGTAGGTAGAACATAAAAAAGCACTTCGATTCTGGTATTATGTCGCTCAACAGGGAAAGAGCCGACAACAATATGATCGACTTCTGTAGTATCTGGAACTATGTTTTGCCTGTACCTAGCCATACAGTAAAACATCCAAGCAAATGTTAGGGCGCCAACTAAAATCCCCCAAAAAAGAAATTTGTCGTAGAGCACAGAAAAAACGGTATCGTCTGCTGGCATGGTGTTGACCTGTTGTACCGCCCATGTAGGGCATCTTAAGGATTTGGCGGATAAGGCTCAACCTCAAGAGTTTTACAACACCTTTAGATGTGACGCAGTATATCGATTACCATGATACTATATGAACCTTAGTTTTTCCCTAGATTCGCGCGCCGAGCGAGTAAAATATGTTTACTTAATGGGTAATTTAGAGAAGAAAAATTGGTGATAATATGCGAGGAAAAAAATTCGCGAATGATTCTAATAATCAAGCCAAAAGATTTCAACTGGCAGGATTGGCTCTAAGTGAAATGCGGATTAGAAATCGCGAACTGATTTATCCTGTCCTTGTCGAAGGTAAAAGAGACAAAATCGCATTAGAATCTCTCGGCTTCACTGGAAAAATCGAAATCCTCAATCGTGGGTGGCCAATAGAGAGAGTCGTTACATCACTATTCGAACACTATGGTCGAAGAAATCCTGCCGATTCAGGCCCGGTCATCTCGGTTTTGATGGACTGGGATAGAACCGGTGGGCGTTTGCAAACTAAATTGATTCAGTCAATGGAAAGTCTTGACATGAAGGTTTGTCAAGATACGAGAAATGTATTGATGAAGGCAATTAAACCGGAAACAAGGGTTGTTGAAAGTCTGAAAGGATTATCGCACATGTTACTACCAATAATCGATAGTTATGACTACCAAAGCTAACCTCTGACTCGCCAATCACCAGATTTGATAGTCTTACCAGAATCACCGTTATACCTGTAAGTCCAAGCCCAAATAGAATTGCCGTCATCATGAACTCTAGTAACAATCCGAGTGAATAAGGAACTATCAGAGCCATATCCGAGGAAACCCTCAATTGAATCTAATTTATCAAGACATTTACCGATTTCTTGACAATGGTATAATTCACCAACGACGCGCGAACTGTCATCGTAAACCATACCTGGAAAACTAGAGACATGTAATAATCTGCCAGTTATTGATTTTGGACCTAAAAATTCAGCAGAATATTGCTCTAGAAGCGAATTCCTAGATTCTTGTTTCATCAAAGTGCCATAAACAAAAATTTTATTCAAAGTCGATTTATTCGACTTATTAACCAATGAATTGTCCAAATATTGTGTTGGTAAGCCTCTTTTCCTCAAACCATTCCTAATAAGTTCGGTGTACTCCAAAGTAGGCTGAACAAATTTATGCTGAACTTTTTCTTGACAAACAATATATGTTAGGGCTTTCGTCTCACTCCCATCAAACCTAAGGACATCGACCCATTTCCTTTCGTAACAATTGTACTTTACTCCTTCTTTAACATCCATCAATCTGAGAGTTTCATTATCCAATTCAAATAAAACACCGGGTACTATGCTCCCAATGCTGGAGGGTACAACATCAGCGGCTCCGCCTCCTCTGCTACCAGAATAATAATGAAATCTCAATTCATAATCTGGAAGAAATGCTGGTTCTAATTCAACTAATCCTGACGGATCTTTTTGTTTTTGCTTACACCACCTAGACCAATCATCAAAATCAAGATTCGAGCCATAAGCGAAATACAATACAACTTCTGGTTTCATAAAAATCAAAGAATACCTATTTCGAAGATATATAAATTTTCGATGTTATTAGTACCACCCGAAAGCAAGTCCAAGCCCTATAAATAAGGCCCAAAACACAATTCCAACGATGAACAATCCGATATTAACCCACCCTAAAATAAACGCCGCCTTAGCAGTACCCGCATCTGGATGATTAGGTACAGTATCAGTTATGTCAAGGGCTTTTCTTGCCATAATAACGGCTGGAATTGCGGTAACAATACCGCACAAGGCAAATGATAGAACAGCTAGAACTACCGCTGTAACAGCAGAGGTTTGAGGGAAAAAGCCAGGCGTGTAACCTTGAGTTATTGGAATAACTGATGGCTGGCCATCAATTTGAGTATATACTATCTGCTGACCGGTAAAAGCCTGCCCAGTATTCGGTGAGTAAACCGGTTCTTGTGGAATCTGTTCGGGATTTATGGCCCCATCAGATTGCGTATTTTGGTTCCAAAAATTATTTTGTTCTGGCATCATTTAACTCACGTCTGTTATCTGCTACGGCCTTTTTCAATAAAAACTCTATCTGTGCATTGATAGACCGAAAATCATCATCTGCCCATTTCCTCAACTCGTCGTGGAGTTTTGGGTCGATTCTCAAGAGCAGTTTCTTTTTTGTCATTCATCCACCACTATTATGTACATTGTTTGTTCTAATGACTAGAATTACTGATTATATTCTCAAATGTAGTAGTAACTGTACAAGCGAAATATGATACTACCAAGCGAAATTAAGGCAACTAGAAGGGTGATTCCAAGAGTGAAATAGTATGATTTAGGGTAATCTTGTTTACTCTTCCAACCGATACCCCTTACATGAGTTCCTTGCCTAACAAAAGTATACGCTGCATAACCTCCGCAACAAATTAAACCTACAAGATTACCAAAAATCGACCAAAATACTGCTGCGTTCACTCTTCTCCCCTCACTGGTACAATGAACCAGTATTAACCACTGGCGTAGTATCGGTTTCTGAACATAGCACTACTAACAAATTACTAACCATAGTCGCTTTCTTATCTTCGTCAAGTTCGATAATATCTTTAGCACTTAACTGAGCCAAGGCTAGTTCAACCATTCCAACTGCACCATCTACAATCTCTCTTCTTGCGGCAACCACTGCACTCGCTTGCTGCCTTCTTAGCATGGCTTGGGCAACCTCTGGAGCGTAGGCAAGGTGGCTAATTCTTGCTTCTAATACTTCGATCCCTGCTCGACTTAGCCTTGCTTGGACCGATTCCCTAAGTTCCGTTGCAACTACTTCTTGATGGCTTGAAAGCGCTACTCCACCTAGATCTTTCTCTTCAATAATATCGTATGGATACTTTGTCGCCATCGCTCTGAGAGCGGCCTCGCTTTGGATTTGAACATAATTTTCGTAATCATCCACTTCAAAAAGAGCCTCTGCAGCGTCAAATACACGCCAGACTACTACGGCAGCGATATCGATTGGATTAGCATTGACATCATTAACCTTCAACTTTGCAGATTCAAAATTTCTAATTCTGAAAATAACCTTGGTTTTCTCGTATAGTGGATTGACAAACCAACGGAATCCTTCTGTCTTTACTGAACCAACATATTTGCCAAAGAATTGACAAACAGCTGATTCGTTTGGATTAATGACAACGTAGGAATTCCACATCACAAACCATAATATTCCAATACACATGTGTAATAATCCACCTACGATGATACCTCCGGCGCCAAGTCCATAAAGCCCAAAAACACCTAAAAATACCACTGGGACAATAATTATGTGGATAAATAATCCCAGCCAACCGCTTAAAGATTTGATTTCTATGTCTCTAAATTGTATTTCGACTTTTTCTCCGTCCTGTGGTTCCACTGTTTCACCATTCAACGCGATTAGTTTGGATATTATAATAATATCTAAATGATATCATTCTGGGTTGTTTTGTCGGACTTCAATTCCTATGTGACAATGTAAACATTCTAAGAATTGGAATAAGACCAAAATTTGGTTGTTATAATGGCCATTACTACTATCTTAGCAAAGTCCCAAATCAAGAATGGTTCAACACCCCATTCAAATGCTTGAGCCATGTCAACACCGTAGGATTCTGCCAACCAAACAGTACCAATGACATAAACTGGAATCATTGCAAGTGTCCAGCAGGTTATTTGTGCTTTGAAATCGGCAATTCCTGCACTTCTTGAGCGGTCTAATCCTTCAGCAACAAGAGCAGAAGCAATCGGGAAAGAAATCAAATACCCTCCACTAGCAATCAATTTACCACTATCAAATAGCATATCTCCGCCTTCAGCAAAAACTGGCGCTCCAATAGCCCCTGCAAGCAGGTAAACGCATCCTGAAAGAAATGCATCATTTCTCCTCAAATATACTCCTGTTGCTAAAACTGCAAATGTTTGGAAAGTGTAAGGGACTGGAGTCCAAGGGACTGCGAATGCAATTTGAGCGCACAAAGCAGTCAAGCCAGCGAAAAACGTAATCGATATTGCTCGTTCCAAATAATTTAGTTTATTAGAACTCAGACCTTGGTGCCATAGGGTTGGTTTATTCCATACAACTTCACTGAACATGTATGTTGCTTCAATTGGCGGTTTTTAGTGATTCAGTATTTCTTTGATTATTTTTTGATGAAAGTATCCTGCTTGGTATAGGAGGAGTCCAAGTTCCCTTTTGCCTACCATGGTCAAGCAAATGCCAATATACAGTTGAAAGTGTAAAGTTGGGATTACTTGGAACGTCTAAGGCTTGTTCTATACTCAAAATCGAAGGTAGTTTTTTCCAAGCCATCTTAGAAATAATAGATAGAGGAAATAGCGATAGTGCCGGGCCATTTATTGGTAATCCCCATTTGTTTAACCACTCCCTCTCAATCAGTTTGCTGTCCGCTATCGAATCTCTCACTTTTTGCCAATTGTTGCCTTTACCGGCCTTTCTCTTAACAAGCCATGACGGATTTATTGAACTGTCGACGGTGAAATCGCAATCTGCAATTACCCTTGCCATCCAAGGAGCAATATATCCACCCGGTGCTCTGAACCAAGGACGCCAGTGTGCGCCGACTTTCTGTTTAATAATCTCAGATGAGGTTAGTAGAGCTTGCTTAAATCCATCACTATCCTCTGGCCAAGCAGACCAAGACCTGTGTGAAAGGCCGTGGCATCCGACTGTTATACGGTTCGAAAAATGATTTAACATTGAATTAATCCATTCGGTAAAATGAACTGATTCGAACAGGTCTGCAATAACAAACAACGTTACAGGATGGTTGTGACTTTTCATCCAATTCTCAAATCCTGCCATGCCGGAAATAAATTGTTCGGACAGATCGTTGGAAGAATGTTTTGAATAGCCTCTGCTTCTTGTAGGATGTCCTTGGTTAGCTGGCACATGTCGAAAATCATCACAGTCAATAGTCAACCATGTTCTTTCCAAGCGACTCACCTTACTTGATATCAATTATGTGGATTCGGTGAGGCACAGTTCTATTTCCAATTTCAATTCCAATGAATTCATCGACAAGTTCGCCATTCCATTTTTTGCAAATTGATTGTGCTGTAGCGAGCCCGGCTTTATTGTGTGGATGTACGGTTATTTCAATTCTGAAAAATTCATCTCTAGACTTCAACCAAGCAAGTATCTTATCAACACAGCGAATTGCAATCTTCTTGCGTCTAAAGCCAATTCGAACCCAGTATCCGAGATTATAATTTGAATGCAATAATTGTAATTCATCACCTAATCCGATCAACCCTGCGAATTCGCTTTTCTCTCCTATTACAATACTCCAGAAGTGTAATTGGTCTGCGTCTGACTGCGATTCAACATCAAATAACATGTCCCTAAGTTGATTACGTATTTCTTGGTGACTATTCAGCCAAGGTAAGGCGACAAGTGCAGACTCAGGGTCTTCATTGTATGCTTCAATAACAGAGGATAAAATCGATTTATTCACAGGAATTAACGAAATTTCTTCGTCGATTTTTAAGACCGGAGTAGGTGACATTGTATCCCTCTAATTTGACAAATGCTTTACTGCTGTAGACACCCTCTGGTCGTTAGGATATACAGTTTGTGCCATTCTCAACATCCACTGTAGATGCTCCTCTCTTCCCAAATAGCGCATTACTGTACCTATATGTGTCAACATATCTAGATTACCATCAAGATGCGGCCCTAACTTGTCTATCGCTTCAGCGGCCTGGACTAATTTTCCATTTTTTACAAGTTCTAACAATGAAACTACTTCGCGGTAAACTTGCCTCTCATCCCACGCCTGCTTTGCTGGCCAAGGCCATATTCGATTATTGTGTTGTGGAGTAGGTGCGGGTTTTGATACAGTCTCAGGGATCTCTGGGATTTCAGGTGTATGGGTAACTCCGGTTGGGATTTCAGCAACTGATGAATTTACAGGAGGTTGCTCAGGTATATCAGGGATTTCGGGTGTTTCAACCACTGCATCAGGGATTTCAGGTACATCTGGAGTGGCAATTATTGGCTGAGATATTTCTGGAATTTCGGGTGTTTCAACCACCGCATCAGGGATTTCAGGCACATCTGGAGTGGTAATTATTGGCTGAGAGATTTCTGAAATTTCAGGCGTACCGGTGTTCACTACTTGATTTTCAATAACAGTTGCCTCAAAGCCTTCAGGTAAATCTGGGATAATAGTTTGTAAGTCGTCCTTGTTGACTACGACCGCTAAATCAACCTCGGTAATTTCATCTGCGTCACTGATGATTTGCGGGTCCATGTTTGTTTTACCTGGAATTGGCAAAGAGGATTTGTGAACTTCTTTCAAATCAAAATCCGATTCAGAGGATACCGAGAAAAGTGCTCCTTGACCGGTATGAACTGGTTCTGCGACCTGTTCTAATGGATCCGAGCTTGGAACGACAAAATCGACATCCTTTGATGGGGCATCGGATTTACTCAATTGTACTTCATCAGGCATCTGATAATTTTTGGTTTCTGACAGTGTGGGCCCCGAACTTTCAATGAATTGGAACGTATCAGAACTTGATGCAGATTGGTCAAATTGGTCTACTTGCACCGTTACTTCGTCTAGGGTAAGAACTGCTTCAACTGCATCCTCTTCTTCAAACTCTTCAAAATCATCATTCATCAGTGTTGACATTATATCAGAATCAGAGGATGAAGGAGGTGCCATGGGTTGGTCTCTTGCAGAGCGATTAAATTCATAATAGCAAAGTGAGCAGTTTTCCGCATCGACAGGGTTTGGAGTACCACAGTAAGGACAGATGTTTCCTTCGCCTGTGGTGCTCTTCTTACGCCACCCGAACATCGAACCCACCAGTTGATGGGCCTCACAAAGAGGGTTTAAGTGATAGGGTCACACGGGCAAATTATACTTCATTTGATGTGTGAGTGATTTGAACTTCGGGGATGCGACAATATGGGAAAAAAGGGTTCTATTAGACGGTTAAATAGTGCCAATAATGGAATTCCAGAAGAAAGGGTATCACTAGATGATGAAATGCCTCATGTGTGGAAACGAGGACAAGACCACTTCAATCGATTCACTGAATTGATCAAAATTGAATTAGATGATGAAACCGCAATGGTTGAAGAAAGGTGGAAGAAATGGAACAAGCAACGATTGGTAACTGCTGGGTTGACTCTATTCGAGTTGACTGCTAGAAATCAAGGTAGATTCTTTGGAGACCCTATTGTGGTATTTGAATTACCAGATAAATCTAGAATGCCAGCGCATAGATTTGGGCATGGAGACATCGTTTTAATCTCAAGAACAAGACCTTGGGGTGAAAAAGTGTATGAAGGAATTGTACTAGACCGTGGGCCGACTAGGATTAGGATTGTGGTTACTGAAAAACCTAGAGACCTAAGAAAAGGTCGATGGCGAATTGATCGCGGGGCAAACAGAGTAGCATATGACCGAATGCATGAGGCTTTAATCTCATTTCATTCAACTGAAGGCGAAGGCGGGACACCTCTTCGAGAATTACTACTTGGATCACTGCACGATTGTGCAGCATCTGCAGAACGTCCACCGGATTTCAGAGGTAAAAAGAAAAGCTATAATCTGAAAAAAATCGAATCGCTGAATGATTCCCAGCAAATGGCGGTAGAAATCGCAATGCAACGACGATTAACATTAATCCAAGGACCGCCCGGAACTGGAAAAACGCACACTGCGGTCCACTTATTGAAAGAGTTAGCAAAAAAGGGTCAAGGTTCAATTATGGCTACGGCTGAATCTAATGTTGCAGTCGACAACCTTCTAGAAGGGTTGCTTGATTTAGGCGTTAAAGCGGTGAGAATTGGACGTCCAGTAAAGGTTCGAGAAAGCCTGCGCAACGCTACTTTAGACGCCTTACTTGAAGACCATCCACTCCAAGAAGAATTGAACTTCATTCGCGATGAAAACAATGAATTGAGAAGAGGATTGTCGAAGTTAAAGGGTAAAGAAAAAGGATTAACTCATAGGGATATCAAGAATAATTTCAAAGAAATTAGGCGCATTGAAGATGAAATGACAGCCTCGGTGCTGGATGATGCAGAAGTGGTTTGCACCACAACAATTGGTTCAGGCCACCAAATTCTAGGAAATAGAAAATTTCCTATCGTGTTGATCGATGAAGCCACACAGGCGAGTGAGCCTAGCGCTCTGGTTCCAATAAATCGAGGTTGTAGACAGTTAATTTTGGTCGGTGACCACAAACAACTTCCCCCCACCGTCATTAGCGAAAATGCAGAAATTGGTGGCTTGGGTCAGTCTCTTTTCGAGAGACTGAATAAATGTCAAATCCCTGCCCAAATGTTAACCACTCAGTATCGAATGCACCCCTCGATAAGAGAATTCCCAAGTGCGAGATTTTATGACAATAAGTTAGATGATGGGTGTTCTAAATCCGATAGACCTGCCCCCGCAGGATTAATCTGGCCGAACTGGGATAACCCTGTTGCATTTATTCCAGTTGAGGGGACTGAGGAATTGGATGAAGAGGGCACCAGTCGGTCGAATTTTTCTGAGGCGGCGAAAATACTTTCTGTCGTTGATGAACTATTAGCCGTTGGTGATATTTCAACTGCCGATATAGGAATAATTACTCCATACAATGGACAAGTGAGAATTCTAAACGATCTCTTTGAACAGGCAGGTGGTAGAGAATTCGGCGAGAAATATCACGGACTCGAAATAAAGAGTGTTGATGGTTACCAAGGACGAGAAAAAGAAGTTATTGTCTTCTCGACAGTCAGAGCCAATGATAATGGAGAAATAGGTTTCCTGAAAGATAAAAGAAGGATGAATGTTGCCTTAACTAGGGCAAAAAGAGGACTTATCGTGATCGGTCACCTATCTACATTGAAGCATGACTCGACATGGGGTTCTTGGCTTGACTGGGTTGAAGAGAGCGGTTGCTTAGCATGGCATTTGTCTAATGACTAAATGCGTATATTGACAAACCACACACCCTACCGACACACATGGCCGATGATGTAGTTGAAGTCTTCCAAGGCGGAGGGACCTTAGCACAAGCGGTTCTCGGAAGCGCTCCTGAAGGAATGTTAATCGCTCCATTGTGGAAGAGAATCGGCGCATTCATGCTAGATGTAGTAATGGTAACTTTGGTTTTAGAAGTACTAACAAGATTTACATTTCTTAGTGTTTTAATCAGTTGGAATTATCTAACTGAATCTGCAGAGTATGTATTTCCTTTTGTCGTAACTTGGGTAATTTTCTTTACATCTTTCTACCTTTATTGGAAATATTCCGGAAGGAGTTTAGGGCGTTCTTTTGGGCAAAGGGCATTTCGAATAGCAATTGTCCATGATAACGGCACTGCTATTGAAATACACCATTGGGGACCTAGGGCATTCGGGAAACTTTTGTATCTCTTACCAATTATTGGTCCACTTTGGTTTGGGCTTCGGGATTCACTAGCGGCACGTTCGGAAAAATCAGAATATAGAACTGCACTAGATAAGAAAAATCACACCGTTGCTGCGGTAGACTGGTCATTACCTGTTGAGACACGACAAAAACTCCGATAATTTGACGTTTGAAAAAACATTTAATTCAAGTATAACTGCCTCTAGAGGGGTTTAGGCGGGACATATGTCAGAAGAGCATTTTCAAAGAGTTTCACCGCTTGAAAGCCGCTTATTACTGGCTAAAATGGAAATCGACGATGACGACCAAGATGTGGTGCTAGTCTCTGTAGAGGTCTCCAATGAATCCGCAATTCCAGTTGGAGGTCTAGACATTTTTATCCAAACAAGCGATAAAAGAAAGGTTGAATCCGAAGAAGGAATTACATCTTTGGGTCCGGGGTTAACCAGAAAATTTACTTTTGAGTTCCCGCTCGAAAATGGCAATTGGACATTCATGATTCGCTCGGGTAATATCAGTCTTGACCTAGGGCCTTACGATGCTGATTTCACCTTTGAGGCGGACGATGGGAGGGTTGTAAAAAATTCTATTGGAGCAGGACTATTCTCCAACGCTTTCGGCGATGATTTAGGCGACTTTGGCAATGTTGAAGAAAGAGGCATAATCGATTCATCAGAGATAAAAATGACTTCCTACTTCGGCGAAAACGCTGCAGGAGGCGCCACCGCTATCACGGTAGGGAATGCTCCACAGATTAAAGACGAAGATATCAGAACTCCACCCTGGAAGGCTAATGACCCATTACTTTCCGCGCCAATTCCGGTTCGACAAGAGGAATCAGTTCTTACTCCAGTTGAGGAAAAGGTCGTCGAAAGTAGTTCACAGCCCGCTGAAGATCGAGAGACTTCAACAGATTTGCTATCATTCTCCAAATCCTTAGATTCTCCAAGTCCTGACACCCCGCAAGAAATTAACGACGAGGATTCCCTTTCAGTAGTTACTTCCTCGACACCACCTCCTTTACCTATGAATAATCAAGTTGAAAACTCAGATTCGACCGAAAGCAGTGCGAGTTTAGAAACCGCTGAAACACCACCCAGTATGCCTTCTGGGCCCCCATCAAACCCGCCTTCAACCAAGCCCAACAGTCCACCATCAGGGCCTCCTTCAGCTAAACCTACAGGGCCGCCTTCCGGACCCCCTTCCGGACCGCCTTCTGGACCTCCTTCGGCAAAGCCTAGTAGCCCACCTTCCGGACCGCCTTCTGGACCTCCTTCGGCAAAGCCTAGTGGCCCACCTTCGGGTCCACCTTCGGGCCCACCTTCGGGACCGCCCAGTAAAAGTCCGAAGAAACCACCTAAAGGCCCACCTAAATCTAAGAAACCCCCTAGGCCACCGATGTAATTGTTAGAGGTGTCAAGATGTCTGATGGATTTGTGATGGAACTCTGTGGTAATCGTGCAGCATGGCAAATAGCCTTGGAAGATATCGAAAGCATTGACCTAGACATTGTTGGAGCTCGAATTGAATCCGATGGATATGAGGTCGGTATTAGAAACCGATTATGCTGGACATTTACCGGTCGATGTGATCTAACTCTGTACCCAAGCGGGAAATTATTGGTTAAGACTGAAGATAAGGCGCTGGCTGCTGAAGTTGCTAAAAAGCATGTTTTAGAATGGACTATTTGACAGTGAGAATATGGTCGAAATAACGAGTAAGTTGGTTCGACATCTGAAATCGGGAGGTGTTGTTGCCTATCCAACGTCAACATTACCCGGTCTTGGCTGCTTGCCAATCGAAAAAGGATTAGATGGGTTATTTTCCTTGAAGAATCGTTCGGATGACCAACCAGTCAGTCTAGGGGTTTTTTCTTTAGAACAGGCCGAAGATTTAGTTGATGTTTCAGATTTCGTTAAATCACTACTAGCTGATTTTCCAATAGGCAGCATAACATTGATTCTAGATGCCAAGAAAGAACTAGATTCTCGACTTGGTGGAACGAGAGTTGCCATTAGAGTTTTTGCAGACCCTGTGGCAAGAATGTTAGCAAAAGCCGTCGGTCCCGTTACTGCTACGAGTGCAAATCCCAGTGGTATCGAACCAAGTAATGTAGTTTCAATAGCAGCACAATCCCTCGAAATGAGCGAGGATTTTGTTCTTGATGGCGTTTGTCCTGGTGGTAAAGGTAGCACTATACTGTCAATAGATAGAAATGAAGCAGAAAATTGTGGATTCTCGGTAACCATTATGAGAGAGGGCGTTGTACCTCAAACAGACGTGATGGCATGGATGAGGAAAATACGCTGAAATATTGGCGTGATGCGGGGCATGTAGCTCGTAGAACTCTCGAAGCCATGAAGGATAAAATCGTTCCAGGGGCATCATTTCATGAGATAATTGAAGCCGCTGAGAGATTCATTCACCGACATGGCGGTAAGCCAGCATTCCCTGGAACCATTGCCGTGAACGATATAGCAGCGCATTTCACCACTGATCACAATGTTTCTCCAGTACAAGATTGGGACGGAGACATGACGCTGAGTAAAGGTGATTGCGTGAAGATTGACTATGGAGTTCACATCAAGGGCCACATTGGCGATAATGCACTAACCATAGAAGTTGGAAATACCAACAACCATACTGAACAAATTAAAGCAGCGAAAGAAGCTAGAGATGCCGCTATTGAAATGCTACACCCTGGAACCCCTTGGTATAAAGTCGGGGCGGCTGCTGCTCAACCATCTATCGATGCTGGCTTTCAACCAATTCGAAACCTATGTGGCCATCAATTGAAACCTTGGGAACTTCACGCAGGTGTATCTGTACCTTCATATGCATGTGGCCCTGATAATAAAGGCTTCAAAGGAGTTGTCGAAGAAGGCGGCGTGTACGCTATTGAACCATTCAATACCACAGGTAAATCTGGGCTGATTAAAAACATCGGTCTACCCAATTCATCTAATATATACCGACTAACCGGCCTCACGACCTCTAAAAAGGCGAGATCAAAGGGACAACTAAAACCTCTTGGCGCCCAACTTGCTAGGAATCTAGAAGAAAGGTATTCAACCCTTCCATTCGCTGAAAGATGGGCCTATCCGATGTTGGAAAAACCATTCCCTGATGCGGACGAGGATAGCCGTCAAAGTAAGTGGAATGCTTTGGTTAAGAAATTAATAAGCATCAGGTTCTTGGAAACTTACCACGTTTTAGCATGCGCAGATCAAGGAAACATATGTCAGTTCGAACATACTGTATATGTCTCCGATGGTGGGCCAGAAATTCTTACTGTTGAGTGAAAAATAACATTTCTCTTGTTATTATTTTCTTGATTATCGCCCTAATAACCTAATTTACCGTCTTTTTCACTCAATAATCAATATAAACTGTCAACTCTTGGTTAGTTTGAACGGGGCTGTAGAAGTTCTGTTGAGTGCATCCCATCCCCTCTGCGTTACTCTCACCCTGTTCACCTCAATTTCCTCACAGCCGCGAGGCTGGACAAAATGTTATTTTTTTGAATGCTTTCTGTTTACAAATAGTATGCTCCAATGCGCCGGCCAAAAAATAACATCTGGCATAAGCGCGCAGTATCGCGGTTTTTAGCCTAATTTTAGACATTCATCGGCACCAAGATTATATATGACGCTGACGGTGGAGAACTTACTCCCGGCAACGGGTATGGAGGACAAAAATATGAAAAACGAAACAAGAAATGATGAAGCTGTAAGCCCAGTTATTGCAACTATCCTAATGGTTGCTATTACTGTGGTATTGGCCGGTGTACTATATGTATGGGCCGCAAACCTAGCAGAGAGCAACACCGACGGTGATCTAGCACTCTACTCCTTTAGTGGAGCAGATGGCGCAAACGCTGACGAAGTTGTAGTTACCATGGACCAAGGCGGAGACCTAGGTTGGGCATCTGCAAAGGTTAAGGTCGCTATTGGCCAAAACGCTGCTGTTACCGCTGGTGACTGCTCCGTTGACGCAACCGCACCTTGCTACACAGTTACTGAAACTGACACAGCATGGAACGTTGGTGAAGCTGTTACAATCACAACCCAAGGTTGTGGAAACGACGACAGCGGCAACGCAATAGCTGCCTGCACAGTTACTGTTACTGTCTTGAACGACTTTTATGGTGTCACTCTAGATACTTCCAGTATCGCAATGGA
>CEWG01014188.1_pt1 | contig 23418 bp, 19 predicted proteins | sample 361411 | NCBI WGS metagenome assembly CEWG01 (sample SAMEA2622173, study PRJEB7988) | marine metagenome | biome: marine biome (ENVO:00000447); feature: surface water layer (ENVO:00002042); material: "saline water (ENVO:00002010), including plankton (ENVO:xxxxxxxx)" | depth 5 m | reverse complement strand
GCGATTAGGTTCCGTCTGACTGAAACAATCTACATGAAGCAATTACAGTATTACTTCGTAATACTGCTTTAATTCACATATATTACTTCTATCAACAAACGAAGTAAATAGTTTGAGCGATAGCGAAAACTTATATCTACGAAGTAGATATACAGATAGGCTAAATAATGTATAAGATATTCAATGCTAGGAATAAACTATGAGAATTATAGAAATAACGACAAAAGATTCTGATTTGAGCGAAGCACCCGCTGGAATGTTCAAGCAAGGACTTAAGAAATTAGGTGCAAAAGCCGCAGGCGCTATTGGAATGAAAGGCACTGCCGCTGGATTGGCGCAAAGTGCTGACACAGGCGATCAAGCAAACAAACTTAAAGTGGATCTTAAAGGTTATTTAGGTGGAACAGGCGGTAGTTTAAAGAGTTTAGACGCTGAAGAATTAAAAGGTTTCCTAGCAAGTAAAAAAATGCCTACAACAATGGTACCTGCAAGTGGTATTGTACCTCCTAAGGAACTAGATAATATAATTTTAAAAACAATTCAACAAAGTAAAAAAGTAAAAGGAGCACCTGCAGTTGGTGCAAAACCTAATGCTGGCGCTATTGGTAGCGGTACTGCACCCGCTGGTGGCGGCGCACCTGCTTCCGCAGGCGGAGGAGCTGGCGCTCCTGCAGGACAGGCACAGGGCGGTGGTCAAGCACCTGCACAAGGTGGACAGGCTCCGGCACAAGCTGGACAAGCACCTGCTCCTAATGATGCAAACAATGATGGTAAAGATGACACAACAGGTAAAGTTATTCCTATGAATAAAAAAGCGGCTGGTGGCGGCACAGTAAGTGGCGCTGGTGCAAGTGAAATACCTGCAGAATTACAAGCACAAATTGATCAGTTAACACCAACAGAGAAAAAAGCACTGGCAGGAATAATATAATGAAACTAACAGAAGTAACAAGTTATAGATCACGTACAGCAACAATACTAAATGAAGGTTATCAAGACCTAACAGAAAGCCAAGTTATCTATCTTAACAGATGGGAAAAAGAACTTTGGCCTTTAGTTGAACAATACATTCAAGAAGCACAACAACAATTAACTCCAGATCAAATTCAAGACATATTCAAAGGTGCAGAAAGTGTTGCAGATGCAAGTGGAGGAAATAAAAACTTATTAGGTAAAGCAGGTTCAGCAGTTGGAGCGGCGGCAAAATTACCTGTAGATGTTGCTAAAAAAGTTGATGCAAAAATTAATGAACTTGGTGCTATGGCAAAAAATGCAGGACCAGTAAAAAATGCTGATGCAAAATTTGCACAACTTAAAAAAGATATTACAGCAAACAATCCTGATTCAAAAATTGTACAAGGCATACAAAAAGTAAGTGACTGGGCAAAAGAAAATCCAGGCAAAGCAAGTTTAGCGGTTGGTATATTAACAGCAGTTGCGGCTTTTGCAGGCGGACCATTAGGTGGTGCGGCCGCTGGTTTAATTTTCCGTTCAACAAATGAATTATTAAAAGGTGCAGACCTAAGCACAGCAGTAGGCAAGTCAATTAAGACTGCGGCCTATGGTGCTATTGCAGGTTGGGCATTGGAAGGAATCGGCGACTGGTTAGAAGGATTACGTTTTGACTCAATACCATATGAAAAAGCACCAGGGCTTACAACACTAGAAGTAGGATTTAAAGACACATTAAGTTATCCTGGATTTGAAAGTGTAAGAGATCTTGGTAGTATGGTTGTTCCAGAAGATCGAATAGGCGAATTCCAAAAATTATTAGGTGCACTAAAAGATGCAACAGCAGGATCAGGCACTACTTCGGATCCAGCGGCACTTGATGCGTTTGATGACTTATGGAACTTTGCAAAAACATTTGATAAAAAAGCATTTTTAGATGATATGAATCTTACAAATGAGATTTATCAAGCAGTTGCGGCAGAAAATGATGCATTCTTACAAAACTTAAAAGTAGCAAATGATGTTATTGCGGCGGCGGCACAAGGATCTATGCAAACAACTGATCCTACAGCACCATTGTTTAAAGTAGGCGACGAAGAAATCACACCAGATTCAGGCGAAGGCGATGATACAGAAGGTGTAGCAGTAAAAAGCACAACAGACAGTATTAACTTTGACAATGATATGGACGTACTATTTGATGAATGGCTACGTGAAGCACCAAAACTAAGCAATCCAGGCGGATTGGGTGCAAAACTTAAAGGCGCAGTGAAAGGCGCAGGTGCAGGAATTGCAAAAGGTGCAAAAGCGGCAGGTGGTGCTATTGCTAAAGGTGCAAAAGAAATTAGTAGTAATGTTACAGCGGCAAAATTAAATTCACAATGGAAAAAGATGGGCGAGCCAACTGATGCAGGTTCTATATACAATTTGCTTACATCATTTGGAATGGACGATGCAATGGTACAACAGATTGCTACAGGAGCAAAAGTAGAATTAAAACCATCAGGTGATGCAAAAACTGTTACTACAGCACCAGGCAAAAAAGCAGGTGCAAGTGCAACAGGTGATGCGGCAGATACTACAACAAGCACAATCAAAAAAGGTGATGTGCAAGAAATTAATGGTGTACAATACAAGTGGGAAGGCGCACTATGGACAGATACTTCAACAGGAAAACCTGTAGGTGTTATTCCTGCAATAGAAATGGGATTACCAAATCCTAAACTTGATCCTATTGTACAAGCGGCTAAGAAAGATCCAGCAATAGCAAAATTAATTAAGACTCAAATTTCATCAAAAGGTGTAGAAGCAGGCACAGCAGATGCAGTGAAAGCGGCTAAAGCAGGTGTCAAAGGTACTGACAGTTTAGATGCAGGCGGAGTTGGAGCAGATAAAAAGAAAATAGTTCCAGGAAGTAAGCCAGCGGCAACAGCACCAGTAACAAAAGCGGCTAAGAAAACTCCTAACCCAAAAGCACCAGCAAAAAAGCCAGTAGCAAAAAAATAATTTAAAAGTAAGGTAATTTACTATCTTTAGTAATTTTTAAGTTTTCTTCTATTAATTTTCCGATTATTTCTCTATCATAATAATCAATAGCATATGCTTCGTCAAGGCTCAACCCTCCCCTCATATGCCAACAAAGTTTATAAGTTTCAAACTTAATTTGTTTAACTTTGTCGTCTAGGACCTTAACCTCTTGCAATATACGCTCAAGAGGCCAGGTTAAGATCCTCATCCGAAAAAATTTGATTGATCAAATACAATTGGCACTTCATATGTTTTAGGTGCACCAGCTTTTATTTCTTCTTCTGTTGCTTCAACTTTCATAGGTCGTGTAGTAAACTCGTCTTTGATCTTCTCCACGTGACTCTTTATTGCATTGTAAACTTTTGCATCTGCATTTTCTACAAACTCTCTTATGTGTTGTGGATTTTTTACAGGATCTTCTTCTTGATACTGTATTGCACTTATACTATCGCAAATCATACTAACGTTTATATCAGTCATTGTTTTAAATGACTTTTGAAATCTAACAAGTTTTTCTTCTTGTTTCATATCTTCATTAGATACTGTTTGCAATAATCTTTGTTCTTCAAAAGTTTTCATTGCTACACTTGTAAATGTTTTATAAGGCATAGGTTTTATCTGTACAAGAAAATCTCCTGCTTTTAAAACATCTTCGTACTTGGCATTTGTATAATTGTCCAATAGTGTTCTCATATCTAATTCAAATGATTTTTCTATATCTGTATTAGGTACTTTTGCACTCATTGTTAATTTTTCACCATATGTAGCAATTCTTATTGCTATTAATAAAGTGTCAAGGTCAATACTTGGACAGTACCAAGCATCTTTAATTGCAGGAACACAACTTTGAATTATATCTACAGTCGACTGACCATTTAATAATGCATCAGGAGTAGACATTGTAATTTCGTCCTTTGCAGTCATTGCATAGATTGGCAGTTGACCGTTTTCAGGATATTCTATTGAGCCTGCTTTCCAATACTTTCCAGCACTAGGCAAATTTATATAAATTTTTGGTTGCCTAAAGTGTTTGGCTAACGGGTTTTGTCCCGGTGGCTGTATTGGTTGCATTTCCATATTATCTGACATGTTTATTCTCCAGCTAAATACATGTGTATTAGCACTCGTATTTATGGTGCATAGTTAACTAGGTATTTAATATATGGCAGACGTTAGAGTAGATATTCCCGGAATTGGTGCAGTTTTAGCAGAAAACGCGGCTACAGAGTCTACATTACAAGAAATCCTCAAAGCATTGAAAAAAGGCGGAGGAGCAGGAGCAGGCGGTGCCGGCGGAGGCGGCGCAGGCGGTGGTGTTGGCGGTGCGGCCGGACAAGCGGCAGGTGCTGTTGACGATTTAGGAAATAAAGCAAAAGAAGGTGCTGATGAAGTAGGCATGCTAGGCATGGCGGCGGCAGAAGCTGAACAAGCACTTCAAAGTTTAGTACTAGGTGGAATTGGCGCGGCAATTGGTGGCGCTATGTCATTTGGTAAAGAACTTCTTACAGGTGGCAACAGACTAAGCGATCTTGCTAGTGCAGTTCCATTAGTAGGAGATTACCTAGGAGTATTAGCAGGAGTACTAGACAATCAAATAGATTCATTCAGAGCAGTAGCATCAAGTGGTGCTTCTTTTGGTAATGACATGTTTGAAATGAGTAAGGTAGCAGGTTCTGCAGGAATGAGCTTGGAAAGATTTACAGGCTTTGTACAAGAAAATGCAAAGACTATGAGTTTGTTTGGTTCAAGCACTACTGAAGGTACAAAACGTTTCTTAGGAATATCAAAAGCATTAAGAACAGGCGCAATTGGTGAACAGTTAATGGGCATGGGATTTACCATGGACACTATCAATGAAGGCTTTGCAACATACTCAGAAGAGATGGCAAGATCCGGTAGATTAGAAAAAATGAGTAATGCAGAACTAGTTGCAGGCTCACAAAACTATCTTAAAGAAATGGATAAACTTGCTAAGATTACTGGTTTGAATAGACAAGAATTAGAAAAAGCCAGAGAGCAAGCAATGACTGATGCTAGAACACGTCTTCATGCAAACAGTCTTGAAGGTGAGGCAAGAGATAATTTCTTAAACAACATGTCTATGTTGAATACAACAATGCCAGGTATGGCAACAGCATTTGATGACTTACGTGACGGTGTTGCACAGACTGACGAAGGTATAGCACTTGTAAATGCAGTTGGTGACAAAGCATATGAAGTTGCTAATGCATTGGCAGAAGGTGTTGATCCTGCTCAACTTAATAATATGTTAGCAGATATGGGTCCTGAACTAGATAATTTCTTTGGAAAATTTGATCAGGCGGCACTACAAGCATTAGAACAAACCAATCCTGCACTTTACGCTATTGCAAGTGCAACAGGACAAATTAATAGATTAACAAAGAAAAGTGAAGCAGATATTGAGGCTGAACAAAAACAGGCGGCTAAGTTTACTACTATCATGGGCGGTATTGAACAAGCAATTGAAGGCTTTAGAGGAAAACTAAAAGAATATTTCTTAGACAGTCCTTTGTTTGAACAACTGACAGGAATGTTTGACGGACTAGGCACAAGCGGAAGTTTCTTAGATGATGTATTTGAAAAAATGAAACCAACACTTGATAAAGTGTTTACAAGTTTAAGTAATTTTATTACCAGCTTTATGGCAGATCCAGGAAAGGCAATGTCAGACCTAGGCGATTCAATAATGGGCTGGTTAGGTGATGGTATAAAAGCCTTGTTTAGTTCATTCTTACCTAGTTTAGATACAGTGCTTGTAGGAGCAGTTGCAGGTATTGCAACACTTATATTTGCACCAGTAGCGGCACCATTCCTAGCAATAGGAGCGGCATTGCTGGCAATGTTTGGATATGAAACAATTAAAGGTTGGGTAAGTGCAGGTATTGATGCAATTATAGGACTAGGCACAGCAATAATGGATCTGTTTACCTGGGAAGGCATAAGTGGTTTCTTTACAGATGCATGGGACGCAATAATGGCAGTGCCTAATGCAATCATAGGACTATTCAAAGGTGAAACTAATTTTGGTGATGTTATAGGTGCCGCCTGGGACGCAATCATGTTTGTTCCAAACAAAATATTAGGCATATTTGATACTAGCGTGGGAGATCTTTTTCAAAAGGCTAAAGATATGATTATGTGGCCTATTAACAAAATTAAAGAAGTATTTGGAATTGAATTTGAATTTCCTAGTTTGACGGATATGTTTAGTAGCATAGTAGATAAAGTAAAAGGTTTCTTTAGTTTTGATTTCAAATTACCCAATTTTAAGGACTATCTACCAAAATGGTTAGGTGGTAAAGGAAAATCCTTATTTGGCGGCGGCGATGATTCAGAAGATGTAGCAAGTGCAGACACTGATGAACCAAATGCATACGATAAGAAAATGGCTAAAATGGAAGCCAAAAAGAATAAAATGCGTAGTGCTGATGAAACTACAGACGCTATTGTGCCAACATCTCAAGAAGATATTGCAAATATGGCTGTAAATATGGCAGATGCAAGCACAGCAATGTCCGAATTGAGTGGAAAATTATCTGGTTTAACTGATCTAGGATCAAGCCAGAAAAAGACAAATGAACAGCTAGAATCGTTAAATACTAGCATGGCCCAGATTGCTCAATTAATGATTGAAAACAACAAATTAACAAAAGGTGTTAAAACAGGTGTTAACAATCAAGGCGATTTGATGACAGGATAAATTAATGAGTTGGAAGAGATATTTTACGGAAGTGCAAGGCACAAGTAGCCCTATAGGTAGTGCAAGTGGCAATCAACCAGGACCTGCTAGAACTAACTACAGTTCTTATTTGCCCGATGTATATGTAGGTGCTCCAAATCGTGTAGAACGTTACGGACAATATAATGTAATGGATAACGATTCGGAAGTGAATGCGGCACTAGATATTCTTTCAGAATTTTGTACACAATTTAACAAAACAAATAAAACAAATTTCATTCTTGATTTCAAGAAAGATGCAACTAATTCAGAAATAAAAATTTTAGAAAACTACTTACAGCAGTGGACCAAAATGAACAGTTTTGAAACACGTATGTTTAGAATTGTACGAAATGTTTTCAAATACGGAGATCAATTTTTTATAAGAGATCCAGAAACAAAAAAATGGTTCCATGTTGATCCTGCAAAAGTTTCAAGAATAATTGTAAATGAATCAGAAGGTAAAAAACCTGAACAATATATTGTAAAAGATATAAATTTAAATTTTAAAGATAAAGTAGCAACAACTCCTTTCCAAACTAATGGAAATGTTACTGGCGGCGGCGACGGATACCTTACAGGTAGTGTGCGTGGCATGGTTGGTAATACAAGTACAGCAGGCTCTGGAGGACAAGGACGTTTTGCAATGGATCAAGAACATGAAATTGCAATTGATGCAGAACACATGGTACACTTGAGTCTAAGTGAAGGCTTAGACAATAATCATCCGTTTGGTAATTCATTATTAGAAAGTATTTTTAAAGTATACAAACAAAAAGAATTACTTGAAGATGCTATTATTATTTACAGAACACAGAGAGCACCAGAACGAAGAGTATTCTACGTTGATGTGGGCAACATGCCATCACACCTTGCTATGCAATTTGTAGAGCGTGTTAAAACGGAAATACATCAAAGACGTATCCCATCGAAGACAGGCGGAGGCACATCAGTCATAGACAGTTCTTATAATCCGCTGTCAACCAACGAAGACTACTTTTTTCCACAAACAGCAGAAGGGCGTGGTTCTAAAGTTGAAACATTACCTGGCGGTACTAATCTAGGTGAGATTGACGACTTAAAATATTTTACTAACAAATTAATTAGAGGTTTACGTATTCCTAGTTCTTATTTGCCTACTGCGGCACAAGACGAAGGTCAAAGTCAATACAATGATGGTAGAGTAGGCACAGCGTACATACAAGAATTAAGATTTAATCAGTATTGTATGAGATTGCAAGGACTGCTTATTGAAGTATTCAATCAAGAATTCAAACGCTACTTGATAGAAAAAGGTATTAACATTGATGTTAGTATGTTTGACGTCAGTATGCAACCACCACAAAACTTTGCAAGTTATAGACAAAGTGAATTAGATAATACTCGTGTTCCAACATTTACACAAATGATGGCAGTACCATATATTTCAAATAGATTTGCATTAGAAAGATTCTTAGGATTAACTAAAGAAGAAATTGCACACAATGAAAGATTATGGAGAGAAGAAAACGACGAAACCCTACAGCAACCACCTACTGATGCAAGTGCAGAAATGCGTACAGCAGGAGTTAGTGGTGCAGGAATAGCAGATGATTTAGGCGGTATTGAAGACGAAGCACCAGAAGGTGATGATATGGCCGCACCAGCAGGAGAAGGTACACCACCTGAAACTGTTACAGATCCTGGCGCAGGCGCAGACCCAGGCGGGGACACAACACAGCAAACGGTATAAATAGTAATATGAACTTACGAGAATTCTTTTATTTTGATAAACAAAACCTAGACCCAATTGAAGATAAAGGATACGATCCATTATCAGACGAATCTCCTATGGAGTATGATGATACAAGAAAAACACGTCTAAGTTTACGTATGATAAACAAAGCACGTAAAGCATCAGAATTACACAAAGAGGAAAACGAGAAAGAATTATTCTTCGTAAGGCAAATGTACGGATTAGCCGCTAACGCAGAACCAGGAGCGTAATTTGTCCGTGGCGTTTGTCGTAGGTAACGGCAAGAGCCGTGAGCCGATCAATCTACAAAATCTTAAACAGTTTGGAAAAGTATATGCGTGTAACGCTGTATACAGAACTTTCAGACCAGATTATTTAATTGCAGTTGATGTTAAAATGATTTTAGAAATCACAAGACATAGATGGCAATTAGATAATGAAGTATGGACTAATCCTAATAGAACATACAATAGTATACCAAATTTGAAACTTTTTAACCCTAGTAAAGGCTGGAGTAGCGGTCCTACAGCATTATGGATGGCTAGTCATCTGCACGGATATGACAAAATTTACATTTTAGGCTTTGATTTTAGGGGTTCTAAAGACGTAAATGGTGAATACAAGCGTGTAAACAACATATATGCAGATACACAAAACTATAAAAAGAGCCATGATCCTGCAACATATTTCGGAAATTGGGAAAGACAAACATTAACTACAATGAAAAGTCATCCAGATACGAGATATATAAGAGTAGTTGAGGAAGGAGATTCTTTTTTACCTAAATCATTAAAGGATGTTCCCAATTTAGAACACTTGACTGTGCCGGATTTCATGAAATTCTGGCAGAAATCCTGATATCTAACCAAAACGGCTCGTTTTGAGCCTATTATCCATACATATATTGTAGATTATGTAAATATGTTTACAGCCTTACGAACATACAAGGAGAAACTAATGGCAGATATCAATAAAATTGAAGCAATGCTTGAAAAACTCGTAAACGAGGACAAAGCAGGTGCTGAAGAACTATTTCACGAGTACGTGATAGAAAAATCAAGAGAAATTTATGAAAACCTACTAGAAGATGATCTAGACATCGAAGAAGCGTCTAAGGACGAAGAAGTAGATGAAGCTAGTGATGAAGAAGTAGATGAAGCATCAAAAGACGAAGAAGTTGATGAAGCAAAAGACGAAGAAGTCGACGAAGCATCAAAAGACGAAGAAGTTGATGAAGCAAAAGACGACGAAGTAGAAGAAGCTTCAAAAGACGAAAAAACTGATGAAAACTTTATGGAACCAGAAATGGAAGCACCTATGGATGACATGGGCGGCGATCCAGCAGACGACATGATGGGCGACATTGAAGCCGATGGTGGCGAAGAAGGTGACGACATGGGTGATGAAGGCGAAGAAGAGCTAGAAGACCGTGTAGTTGATTTAGAAGACGCTTTAGATGACTTAAAAGCAGAATTTGAAAAAATGATGGGTGATGAAGACAAAGGCGACGACGAAGCAGGCGATGACATGGATATGGACGCAGGCGACGACGAAGGTGATGCTGAAGAAGAAGCATTAACACCAGCTGAAGAATTTGCACCTATGGAAGCTTCAGATGATGAAGTAGAAGAATCTGTACAGAAAACCGCAACAGAACAGATGCGTGAGTACGTAGAGAAAGTGGCTGAGCCAAAAGGTGAAGACCACAAAGCAAAATCACCAGTTGCATCAAAAAATGATATGGGCGGAACAAGCTCTAACATTGCACAAGGTGGTGACGAGTCAGGCGGCAAGGCACAAGCACCAAAAGAAGATAATGCAGGGAACGTAAACGTACCAGGCGGAAAAGCTTCTAAGTCTATGTCTAAAAACGCAAAAGGACATGGCGCTGAGAAAAAAGGTGCTGGTGAAAGTGGCGCTAACTCAAAAAGTACAATCGGATCGTAAGGAAACTTATAAATGCGAAACTTAACTGAAACTCTATCCTTCGACCAAGCTCAAATGGTTGTTGAGACAACTGAAAACGATACTGGAGGCAAAGACCTTTATTTAAAAGGAATTTGTATACAAGGTGGTGTGCGTAATGCAAACCAAAGAGTTTATCCTGTTAGTGAGATCAGTAGGGCTGTAACTACGCTCAATGATCAAATAAGCGGCGGATATAGTGTATTAGGTGAAGTTGACCATCCCGAAGGACTTAATATTAACCTTGACCGTGTAAGTCATATGATTACTAATATGTACATGGACGGAAACAACGGTTATGGCAAAATGAAAATTTTACCTACCCCAATGGGAACACTAGTTAAAACAATGCTGGAAAGCGGAGTGAAACTTGGTGTTTCCAGTAGGGGCTCTGGTAATGTATCAGAAAGCGGAAGCGGTGAAGTTTCAGATTTTGAAATAATCACAGTGGATGTAGTTGCACAACCCAGTGCACCGGGGGCGTATCCTACGCCCATTTACGAGCATTTGATGAATGCACGTGGCGGGTACAAGGCATACGAACTTGCACAGGCAACAAAACAAGACGATAAGGCACAGAAATACTTAAAGGAATCTCTAGTTAATATAATTAGAGGCCTCCAGTAATAAGGAGAAAAGAATGTTGGATGCATTAAAAACACTCTTTGAAGGATCTGCACTAAGCGAAGAAGTTAAAGCAGAAATTCAAGAGGCTTGGGACGCGAAGATTAAAGAAAACCGTCTTGCGGCAACAGCTGAACTCCGTGAAGAGTTTGCTCAAAAATATGAGCATGACAAACAGTTAATGACTGAAGCAGTAGATAAAATGCTTGAGACAAAACTGTCCGAAGAAATTGCAGAGCTTGCAGATGATCGCAAGCAATTAGCAGAAGCTAGAGCAAAATATGCAGTTGCTATGCGTGAAAACGCTGGTAAACTAAAAGATTTTGTTCTACATCAGCTAGGCAAAGAGGTCGGTGAACTTCACGAAGATCAAAAAGCTATGGCTACAAACTTTTCCAAGCTCGAAGAATTTATTGTTGAAGCTCTAAGCAAAGAACTTGCAGAATTCTACGAAGATAAGAAAGATTTAGCAGAAACTAAAGTTCGTTTAGTACGCGAAGCTAAATCCCACTTAGCTAAAGTGAAAACAGACTTCATCCAAAAATCTTCAAAAGCTGTAATGGATGCAGTTGACAAAGGTCTTAATAAAGAGTTGAGTGCTCTTAAAGAAGATATTGAGTCAGCTCGCAAAAATGACTTTGGACGCAGATTGTTCGAAGCATTTAGTAATGAGTACACAAATTCATATCTAAATGAAAAGTCAGAAACAGCTAAATTGTTGAAAGTTGTTGATGTAAAAAATAAACAACTGGAAGAAGCGAAAGCGACAGCAGATGAAAAGGCAAAATTAGTTGAAGCAAAAGAAGCTGAAATTAAACGTGCAAAAGATCTAGTTGAACGCAATGAAGTACTAAACAGTCTTGTTGGACCTTTAAACAAGGACCAAAAAGAAATAATGACAGACTTACTGGAATCAGTTCAGACTGCAAAATTACAAGGTGCTTTTGACAAGTACCTACCAGCAGTTTTAGCAGGTAACACTCCAGAGAAGAAGAAGGCGACACTCACAGAAGGCAAAGAAATCACAGGCAATAAAGAAACAACTATCGATAGTAATGACGCTAGCCAGAACTACAGTAATGTAGTTGACATTAAACGGCTTGCGGGAATTAATTAAGGAGAAAAATAATGTCAGAACTATTAGAAGGACGCTGGCAGGATACAAAGAGTGCTCTTCTTGAAGGCTTATCAGGCCACAAGAAATCTGTAATGGATGTAACCTTAGAAAATACTAAAAAGTATTTGGCTGAGAGTTCAACAGCAGGTGCAACTTCTGCAGGTAATGTCGCTACTCTAAACCGTGTTATCCTACCAGTAATCAGACGTGTAATGCCAACAGTTATAGCTAACGAGCTAGTTGGTGTACAACCAATGACTGGTCCAGTAGGCCAAATTCACACACTTCGTGTTCGTTATGCAGACACTGTATCTAACGAAGCAAACGCAGGTGACGAGGCTTTAAGTCCATTCAAGATTGCACTTGGTTATTCAGGTGATGAAGCAGGAAACGATGCTGGTAAAGCAAACTCTACTGCGGCTCTTGAAGGATCTGCTGGTAACAGACTAAGCATCCAGATCTTAAAGCAAACAGTCGAAGCAAAAACCAGAAAGCTATCAGCTAGATGGACTTTTGAAGCGGCTCAAGATGCACAAGCTCAACAGGGCATTGACATCGAAGCTGAGATCATGGCGGCTTTGGCGCAAGAAATAACAGCTGAAATTGATCAAGAGATCTTAGCATCTCTACGTTCATTAGCTGGTACTGCGGCATTAACATATGACCAAAATGCAGTTTCAGGTACAGCAACATTCGTTGGTGACGAACATGCGGCTTTAGCAGTTCAAATCAACAGAGTTGCAAACTTAATTGCACAACGTACACGTAGAGGCGCAGGTAACTACGCTGTTGTAAGTCCATTTGCACTTACAATTCTACAATCTGCAACAACTTCAGCGTTCGCAAGAACAACTGAAGGTTCGTTCGAAGCACCAACAAACACTAAGTTTGTAGGTACATTGAACAATGCTATGAGAGTATATGTTGATTCATATGCGGCTGATGGTACAGATGTACTTGTTGGTTACAAAGGTTCAAGCGAATCAGATGCACCAGCATTCTACTGCCCATACATTCCATTGATGTCAAGTGGTGTTGTGTTAGATCCATCAACATTCGAACCAGTAGTGAGCTTTATGACTCGTTACGGTTATGTTGAGCTAACAAATACTGCATCATCTTTAGGTAATGCGGCAGACTACCTATCTAAAGTGGCTATCACTAACGCAAACGTTAGCTTTAGCTAATCTTAGATTAGAAACAAAATTAAAGGGCGGCTTTTGTCGCCCTTTTTTTATGGCTAAATTTTCTGGTTGACTTTTGTTTGCAAATAAGGTATAAACACTAAATAACCGTTAATTTATGAAACATAAACATTTAATAGTACGAGCAGAAGTAAGTAATCCTCCAAGATACGAGCAAAATATTATTGACTGGACAAAACATCTAATAGAAGACATTGGCATGAAAATTTTGCTAGGTCCTTACGCAACATACTGTGATAAAGAAGGTAATAAAGGATTTACTTGTGCTACTATTATTGAAACATCGCATGTAGTTTTACATACTTGGGACGAACAACGCCCTACATTAGTACAACTAGACGTATATACGTGCAGTGAACTAGATATAACAACAGTATTTGAATCATTAGATAAATGGGATCCAATCAAAATAGACTACAAATATCTTGATAGAGAAACGAACTTAACTGAGGTATTAGATACTAAATAATAATACGTTCAGGCAAATAGCCCGGAAGTAGCATTAGCGAAGGAACGCACTTAACTGTAAAAAGGAGAGTGTTATGAATCACAAAGACTTCGAACTAGCTCGTAAGAAAATCAAGACAAAATTAGCTCATAAAGCCATAATGGAAAAAATGGCTAAAAATCGCTTGTCTAGACCAAGATGCGAGAAGAATATATTAAGTGATGATCCAAGATTACAAAAAATTTAATATTTTGGTAAAAAAAAGGTTGACTTTCTAAGTAAAGTTTGTTATATTAAGTACATAAGCAACAAAAGAGTAATTGACTTTTGTTTTATAGTGCTAGGAAGAGGCGTTTACCAGAGCGTCGAACTAGGCTAATTAGGGGTGGTACCCAGGCTTGGTAGTAGAAATACGCTGAGTCACATCGCTCTACCGAGCGGAATTAGGCTCCCTGGATTTGAGAATGGCATCTCGGTCGAGGGGTTGGAGGTATAACCGAGTCCTCCCTATAATTGCTTATTTCCTAAAGGTGTACAAGTTTACTTGTATGCCTTTTTCCTTTTGTGATAAATACATGTGTCAGATAGCGAGCCGCAAGGCGGACTTATGCTGTACCCACAGCGTACCGGATAGAACCCGGATTGGACTACTATTATAGGAGAAAACAAATGGGAAGACCACTAAACAAAAGACTATTTGGTGTAGCAGGCACAGGCCCTACAGCAAGTGGCACAGAAATCAAAGTTAATTTTCATAACGGATCAGCAGTCAAAGAAGGCTACATTGTCAAGCAATTAGGATCTAAAAAGTTTCGTTGCGAAGAAATTGGTACAGCCGGAACATTCGATTGTACTTTAAAAACTGGTGTATTACCTGCAAACTTATCAGCAGGAGAAATGTCAATATCAGTACAAGGTTCAGATTCTGAAACTTATGGTGTTGCAAAAATTACTGGTAAAAAAATTACACTTGCACAACCAAGTGCAACAGGTTCTAATGCATTAGACGGTAAAGCACAAGCATTTGTATTGACAGGTTCAGCGGCGGCTGGAATTGCAAGAATGGAAGAAGCTGGTGATGATAATACATTATCAGGTACTGACGACGACGATTTCACAGAAGACGCATAATAATATTTATGGGGGTGGCAACACCCCCTAAATTTAAGGAAGAACATGTCAAAATTTGTTAATATACCAAACGGTGATTATACAGTAAGTGTGCAAAGTGGAGGAGTAATCACTCTGAACACAGGCGCCGAAACTGGTTATGTAAAAATCACAGGAGACTTAGTTGTTGAGGGAGATACAACTACAGTACAATCTGAAAACTTAATAGTTAAAGATAACATCATTGAATTAAATGATGGAGAAACAGGTTCTGGTGTAACATTAAACGTAGCTGGTATAAAAATTGATAGAGGTACTGCAAATGCTGTTAACTTCTTATTTGATGAATCGTTAACTTATAACGATCCTATATCAAACACAAACAAATCAGGTGCATTTACTTTCAGAGACTCAAATAATGCGTTGATTGGAATTAGAGTTAATTCTATTTCAACAGGTGGCGGTGATTTAAATTTAATTAACACTGGCACTGGAGTTGTAAGGGTTGACGGAACTGTTGACTATGAAACGCAAGTTACAACAGATGACATTCTTACAAACAAAAAATATGTTGACGATGCAATCGTTAACGGCATTCAAGGTATTACAATTAAAAGTATTATTCAAGGAGATTCAAAAGTTGAATTGTCTGATAGCAGTATTGATGGCGGCATTAGTAATTTTGAGATTAAGATCGATAACACTGCTGTAGCTACTTTTGGACCGGATAATACAGAAATTGAAGGCATAGAATTTGAAGACAATAAAATAAGAACAGCAACAAGCGGAAATGATTTAATATTAGAAAGTTTTGGCTCTAGTTCTGTTACAGTTGAAGGTGTACTAAAACTACCAAATCAAGTAACAGATCCTACTGCTTCAAATGGTGTAATAATTTATGGTAAAACACCAGAACTAGGCAATACAGGGCTATTTTATGTAAATAGTAATAACGCATCAGACGAAGTAATTGGACGTAATAGATCACTTCTGTATAGTATGTTGTTCTAAAGGAAAGAAAATATGGCGATAGCAAACACACAAGTACAACTAACTGACACAACATTATTAACTGTTCCAGCAGGTAAGACTTTTGCTATTACTACTTTAATCGTGTGCAACACAGCAACTTATGATGTAAGTGGCTCTAATGATACTTCTTTTGATTTACACTTTGTAAAAAGCGGACAAGCAAAAGGTGCACAGAATCAAATTTGTAACAACATAACAGTACAAGGTGCTGATACTTTTACATTTGATACAGAGAAAGTAGTTATAGACGCAGGAGATAGTATTGTTATTGTTAGCCAAGCACCGGCTAATTTATCTGCTACAGTAAGTTATTTGGAAGTTTAATGAGATTTTTAAAAAGTCACAGACTTAATCCGAGACAAGTAGGCCGTTATAGTGACGGTATTAACTACGATGCTTCTGGACAAGTGAGAATGGAAAGTGGCAACAGTTTACTTGTACCTAAAGGCGCACAAGCATCACGTCCTTTCAACGCTGAAGAAGGATTAATCCGTTACAACACAGACGAAGCAAACTTCGAAGTTTATCAAGGTTCAGTATGGAAGCCAATACGTTTCAGAGAACCTATTACAATTACAAATCAAAACTTAGGTGACGGAGACGGAACTGAAACAACATTTGGACCATTAAACAGTGGTGATGCATTTTACCCTGTACCAATTGCAGAAGCAAATGTTTTAGTGTTTGTTGAAAACGTTTTCCAGTTACCTGTATCTAACTATTCATTAGTTCAAAATCCAACAACAGGACCTAACACACCGTATCTAAACGGTTGGTACATTGTATTTGGTACGCCTGTACCTTCAGGCAAGCCGGTTAATGTGCTACATAACTTTGACAAGTAATTCCTATAAATACACATAAGGAGTACACATGTCACAACAGGTCCAAAGAATTGGCGGCCAGTTATTAGCCGCAAACTTACAACGAGAATTAGCAGATCTTGCATTTGACACAGACCTATTGGTTGTAAAACGTGATAATACATTAGGTATTAACACAACAACTACTCCAAGAAATTTAACAATAAATGGTACATTAAGAACAGCATCGGGTACAAGTGATCCTGATATTATTTTTGGTAATAGTATTACAGTAGGCGACTTAACACTTAGCTCTGCAGGAGCAACTGCACCTACAGGAAACATTACTATAGAATCAACTCATGCTGATGGTTTTATTACAGCAGGTGGACTTGGTAGTTTAAACTTTGCAGTAAAAGCCAACGGTGCTATAGAAGCACTTAACACAAATGGAAGTTTAGGATTTAGATCTACTTATTTTGCTGGACAAACTACTGCATGGAATGAAGAAGGCAACTATGGCGACTATTGGTATCCTGGACCTAAAAATAGTGCAACTGCTCCAAGCAATGATGGTGATGCTTTGTATGCAGAAGCACAGGCTATTGCAACAAGAGGTGCACCTTTTTCAGCAGAAGAATTAGCAGTATTTGATTGGGACACTGATGGAGACATACAAGCAGACGATATTTTAAAAACCTTAACACTAAACAGTCAATTTACTAACGGGCAATATTTTCCTGCTTCAAGAACATTAGGTGATCATCCTAATCCTACAGCATTAAAAAATTATATAATTGCAAACTATCCAAACAGTTATCCAAGACAATTACAATTACAAACAGGCGGCACTTTGAATGTTGACGGTAATGTACATGCTACAGGAAATATAACTTACGGTGGTAATACTTTAACAATTGGTGATGACAGTACAGACAGTGCTAGATTCTTAGCTGAATTTAAAAATCCTCTAGTACCAGATCAAGATTTAACATACAGTTTAGGTCGTGATGACGATAGCACAGGGCCTGACGAAGGCAAACGTTTTAGTTTATATGCTAACACACTAGAAACAAATTATTTAAATGTAGTAGATATTATCTATCAAGGTGTGCGTTTAACAAAAGATATAAAAAATATATTTGTATCAAAAGGTAACGGAAGTGATTTAAACAGAGGTACTCATCCAGGTGCGCCATATGCTACTATAGAAAAAGCATTAAGCGTTGCAACAGCTGATACTATAGTTTACATATATCCTGGACAATATCAAGAAACATTTCCTTTAACAGTTCCAAAAGGTGTCACAATTCAAGGCGATAGTCTGCGTAGTGTTGAAATATATCCTACAACTGCTACACAAAGTGAAGACTGTTTTTTAATTGAAGGTGAAACACAAATTGAAAATGTTACTATCAAAGACTTTTTTTATGATAGTGGAAATGATAAAGGATACGGATTTAGATTTAAAAGCAGTGCAAGTATTATGGAGCGAAGTCCATACATACGAAATTGTACTGTAATTACAAAAGGATCAACTACAAGTGCGAGCGACATAAGAGGATTTGCAAGTGGCGATGCAGGTAAAGGAGCTCTTGTTGACGGAAGTTCTGTTACACAGGCAAGTCCGAGAGCAAGTATGTTGTTTTATGGAACTACTTTTATTACACCAGGTGTTGATGCTCTTACAATGCGTGATGGTGTTAGAGTTGAATGGCTTAATAGTTTTAGTTACTTTGCTAATCACGGCATAATTATAAATCAAGGAACTACTGGCAATGTTTTACCTGATGGTACAACAATATATGGTGGTGAAATAAGAAGTATAGCCAGTGCGGCTGTATACGGTAATTATGGCGTAAAAGCAGATGGAGCAGATTGTCTTGCTTATCTAATCAATAGTAATTTTGCATATATAGGTTCAGGAAAAGATGTTACTAATGATAATACTTTAACTATAGAAGCAAATAAAGTTGTAGAAGCAAATAACGGAAAAGTTTATTATACATCGCAAGATGAAAAAGGCAATTTTAATGTAGGAGATTTGTTTTCCGTTGATCAAGTTAACGGAAGAACTAGTTTTGATATTGAAAGTATTTTTGCTAATAATTCTGTTGTAAGAATACTTACAGATACAAACGAAGTTTTTATTAATGCTGAACGTTTAAGTTTAGATAATATTGTTGTAACAGGTAATACTATTTTTAGCACAAATGCAGATCTTAATATTAAATCCGCTACAGATACAATTAATTTTAATTCTAATGTAAATGCAACAGGAAATATTGACGTAACAGGTAACGGTGTTATAAACGGCAGTGTAATTACAATAGGAGACGATGTATCAGATACTATTGACTTCAATACTCCTTTTAGTCAAGATTTATTACCTGGTGCAAGCGAAGGTAATGTATTAGGTACAGAAGCACTTGCTTGGCGTACTGGATACGGACAAGCAGTTTCAGTAAACGATATAAGAATAACACCAACTCAAATTACTACTACTGACTCTAATAGCAATTTAGAATTACGTGCTAATGGAACAGGTAGTGTAAATTTTGAGAATGTTGAAGTTACAGATAATAAATTAATTGGTAAATTTAGTCCAGCAGGTGTTTTTACAATAATAGAAACTGACGAAAATGTTGTTCCTATCTTTAATAGTTTTGAATCACTAAAACAATATTTTCCATATTGCATAATTTACAACGATATTCCAATCATTGCAACAGCAAATGTCAGTAGAAATGCTTTATTCCATACAGCAAATTTATTAGCAGGCTATTTTGATAATGACTACGACGGCATAATAGATAATAGTACAGTTTATGCACAATTCTCAGATGGTCAAAAAGGTATTGCAATTTATGCAGATGCCGCAGATGAATCAGCGATATCAACTGCATTAGGAAATTGGAAATCAAAAACAACAAGTGTATATCAAGATGAAATGAATAATTATCAAGGTGATAGTGTAAGCGGAAATAGAGATGTAACACTTGAAAGATTACTAAGATATTTTATTATAGAAAAAGGTTATGTAACTTCATACAGTGATTTAGGAACAACTAGACAAACAACAATCACAGACGCAATGGATATTGCTCGAGGAGGTTACCAAGCAGGTGGCTTACCAGGTTATAGTTATCCTCCATTTGCATGGTACACAGATCCTGTTGGTATAAGTTATGATGCATTGGTTATAGAATATTTGTATCTAAGTATTAGTTCTTATGCAGGATCACAAGCATGGCGTAGTGGTGATAGTGATCTTACAGATAAATGGACAACATATTCAAGAGCTTTATTAGAAGCTACTGATACAACTATTATTCCTATTATAACAAATAATACATACAGTTTTCCGCTAACACAGCCAGTGTTAGATTATTGGACAACAGTAACAAATACAATAGGCGGTACTACAAGGGACTTAAATTTCAATGTGTCAGATACTTTAAAAATAAATGCAACAAGTCATGCTACATTATCTAAAGGTACAAACGCAGATCGCCCTAGTATTACTGGAGCAGTAAGATATAACACTAACTACAATTCTTTTGAAGGTGTAGTAGGAGGCGGTGCTGTTTCCTTAGCTGGTATATTTGATACAGATAGAGATACATTTTTAGATTTGTCAAATAATCAATATCAATTTACTACATCAAATATTACTAATCATACACTTAATGGCACTTTGCTTGAATCAGGAGGCTTGAGTTCGGGCAATGCATTTTACGTAGATGGAAATACTGTATCTGCTGTAAATGATAATCAGAATGTTACATTGAGATCAAATGGTACAGGTACTACTAATATAGAAACTCTTACATTTAGAGATAGTATTCTAACTGACACAACTAATGCACCTGTATTCTCATTCAATTTAACAAATACAAACGGTGAAGCATTTGTTAAATTTGATAACGTCAACGGTATGGTTGTACCTTTTGGTACTAATGCACAACGTCCTAGCACACCAGAAATTGGACACACAAGATTCAGCACAGAAAATGAATATCTTGAAACATATAACGGTACAACATGGATAAATGCGGCAGGACAAGTTGAAGCAATCCTTGAACAAGATGTCAGCGATTTGAGCTTCCTTTGGAACCTAATCCTAGATTAAAACACCCTTTTGGCTAAATACTACTAATGCAGATAAGACAGACCAAGTCCTGCAGGACAAACTGTGGTTCTCCGGCAAAGAGCTAATGCTGTAAATCAGGGGAGAGGGACAGGATCCCCGTATTGAGGAGTAGAAATGGCAATTGGTCGCATATCCGGTCCGCTCTTAAAGTCCGATCTATTACGTAACGGTGTAGATCTAGCTTTTGAGACTGACCTATTATATTTAGATGTTACGAACCGCCGCATAGGCGTTAGAACAACAAGTCCTCAATATGCATTAGACGTAGCAGGCGTAGCTCGTGTATCCGACTTAGAAATTACAAATAATGTTTTTAATGTAGGCAATGTTACTTTAAACGGTAACACAAACTCCATTACAACGACAGCTCAAGAATTTACAGTAACTACAGCAGATAGTGTTTTAATTGGTAATAGAGTAGAAGTTGGTGATTTAGAAATCAACAGCAACTTTATCGAAAATAGAAACACAAATGATGATTTGTTTATCCGTGCTAATGGTACAGGTAATATTAATATTGAAGGTAACACAAATATCACAGGTAACCTTCATGCAACAGGAAATATTACAGCAGACGGCGACATTCAAATAGGTGACGCTGATACTGATAATATTGTTATAAATGCAGAAATAGCAAGTGATATTATTCCTGACGCAAATGATTTATACAGTATAGGTACAGCAACTAAACGTTGGTCAACAGCATATCTAAACAATACATACGTTGATACATTACAAACGAATGATATTGACTTTGGAGACTTAGATCTAGTTTCAAGACCAGGAAATATTTTATATGTTTCTAGTCAAGGTGCTGACACACAGACTGGAACACATCCACAAGATCCTGTAAGGTCAATTGAAAAAGCATTGACATTGGCAACAGCAGGAGATACAATTTACATTTATCCTGGAGATTACAATGAAACGTTTCCGTTAGTAGTTCCAGCAGGCGTAACTATACGAGGACAAAGTTTAAGAAGTGTAACAATTACTCCAGATAGCACAACACAATCAGAAGATGCTTTCCATCTAAATGGTGAAACTACTGTAGAAGAAGTTACAATAAAAAATTATTATTTTGATTCTGGCAACAATAAAGGTTATGCATTTAGATTTGCACCTAATTTTACAGTAACAGAAAGATCACCATATATAAGAAATGTAACTGTAATCACAAAAGGTACAGTAACTTCAAGTGATGATCCTTTAGGTTATGATGCAGGTGATGCAGGTGCTGGCGTATACTTAGACGGAAGTGTAGCAACTACATCAAGTAGAGAAGCGGCAATGTTATTTCATAGTTGTACATTTATTTGTCCAGGTGCTAGAGTTTTACGAGCAACAAATGGTGCTAGAGTAGAATGGTTAAACAGTTTTACTTACTATGCAGATAGAGGAATAGATGCATTTGACGGAACAGCAGGTTTAAAAGGTTCAGGAAAAACAAGAATAAAAGTTTCAGGCTTAACAGGTAATCCGAGTGCTGGTGAAACATTAAGTTTACATGATGCTAACGGAGCAAGTGTTGCGTCAGGAACAATTGGCTCAAGGGACGGTAATTACTTTTTCATCGACGGAAAAGTTACAGGATTTGTAACTACACCTAGTAGAGCAAAGAAAACTATTAGTGCAAAAGGTAATGCCGCATTAGGAGCAATAAGCACTATAGGTACAGAGTCATTATACTTGTTAGGTTCTACAGATTATTTAGAAACTATATCTCAACCAGATTTTGGTTTTGGAACAGGTGATTTCCAAATTGAATTTTTTGTCAACTTAGATGCTATTGATGCAGTTCAAACACTTTTTGATTTTAGAGCAGGTAGTGCTACTGATAATGCTTTACATCTATATGTTGGTTCTGATAACAAATTATATTTAGATAACGGCACAACTAATATTGTTAATCCAACAAATGTTTTAAATGACAGTGCTTGGTATCATATTGCTGTAAGCAGAGTAAGTGGATCACTTAGAATGTTTGTCGATGGTACTCTTGTTGCAACTACAGCAAATACAACTGATTTTGGTACAACAAAACCATTTAAATTTGGAACAGATTATTCATTAACAAGTTTTCTTACAGCAAAAATTGACGAACTTAGAATACAAAAAGGTGCAGGTGCAACATCATTGACAACACCGACTGCGGCTCTACCAGGTACATTAAACACAGTTTTACTATTACACTTCGACGGAGATGTTGGAAGTATTATAATGGATGACGATGATACATTTACACAAGATGTAAGATTTAGTGGAGGTGGCACAGCAACTAATATTACGCTAAACGATCTAAGTGATTTTGGTGCAGAAATTAGAAGTATTGCAAGTGCAAATGTTTACGGACAATATGGAGTATACGGAGACGGCCCAGGTGTTGTAATGTATCTAATAGGACAGAACTTAGCATACATAGGTGCAGGTAAAGATAACAGTAACGATGTAAGTTCAGTAGTACAAAGTAACGAAGTAGTAAAAGCAAATAATGCGAATGTATATTAT
>CEWG01026809.1_pt1 | contig 23471 bp, 19 predicted proteins | sample 361411 | NCBI WGS metagenome assembly CEWG01 (sample SAMEA2622173, study PRJEB7988) | marine metagenome | biome: marine biome (ENVO:00000447); feature: surface water layer (ENVO:00002042); material: "saline water (ENVO:00002010), including plankton (ENVO:xxxxxxxx)" | depth 5 m | reverse complement strand
TTCAAAGTTGTACCGCCCCATATTCTCCGCTTTCTCGGCGAAATTATGGAATGCCTGTCTAACTGCTTGTTGATAACAACGGTTGGAAAATTGACCATCGAAAACCGGTTCATCTCTGTGAACACTGACTTTTTCTTCGCCGTGAGCGAAAATACCTAGTTTTCTGACAGTTGAGGCAGGTAGATGCCTAATCATTCTGTCAACGATTCCTTTCTTTATCGACTGGCCGGTTTCCTGCGCTAGCGTCATTACATTACTGATAATGGAGCGTAGCGACACTTCTCTTCTAGGTTTAAAGAAATCATGGACGGGAGTGGTTGAAACACCAATACAATCTGGAATTTCTAGCAGTCTAGGATTTCTTCTAATCAATAATGCTCCACCACCAGCACCCTGGGTATACTCGCCGGCTGATTCGAGTGCGTATTTTGCATTATCAGAGAAAATTACAATCCCAATTCGTTCGTCTTTTTCAGTAGATCTAGCGACCCAATCTAGCGTTGTGTGTAAAGCATCAACCGCTCCGATACATGCAAAAGTCATGTCGACAACATCACAATTTCTGAAACATTCCTTGCCGTATCTTTCGGAATATCGTTGTGTAAGCATATCTAAAATGTATGTAGCAGTTGGTTTTGCCCCATCCAATGCTGACTCAGTTCCTAAGTACATTCTACCAATATTTTTTGGGTCGATACCGTTCCTGTCGATTAGATTCATTACTGCATTCGCGCCCATTGTAGCCGTATCTTCATGAACATCTGGAATTGCCATGGCTTTGAGTCCTAAGCCTTTGTTTAACTTGCCGTAGTCGGCACCTCGTAAGTCAGCAAAATCCCGCATATCCATGTATAATCTAGGAAAATGAATTGCAATATCATCAATGCCTACACTGACCGAATCACTAGCGCCCATCAAATAATGGCGGTTTCTTTCCCTATTTGAAGTGCTGTCCCGATATTTTTCCAAAATTTAGGGTTTTTATGGGTTTATTGTGGGAGTTCTGGAATTTCAATATCTTGTTTAGCCCATAAAACATCATCAATTCTTAAAATTGATATTGAAGCCTCAGTTGCTCCAATAATTGCTTGTCTTACAATACCTAAAGGTTCTATAATTCCTTTAGAGGTCATATTCTCAATTTCTCCAGAGTATAAATTAATTCCAAAGTGGGGTTGATTCTCGCTTGTTTGTTTTGCTACCACTGAAATTAGGGAATCGATAGGGTCTAAACCTCCATTTTCAGCTAATACTCTAACAATAACTTCTAATGCATCGGCAAAAGCAGCTACTGCTAATTGTTCACGTCCAGGTATTGTTTCAGCATATCTTCGCAATGCTCTGGCCAAGGCAACATAACTTGCACCACCGCCAGGAAGTAAACGATTGTCGTCATACATTTGACTGATGACCCCTAGACAATCGTCAAAACAACGCTCAACTTCGCCAACGATATCTACAGTACTCCCTCTAACGACTATGGTGGCGCCACATCCTGCCCCGTTGACAATCCAATGTTCTATCCCGCCGAGCATTTTATTGCTACTTGAGCGACAAGTTCCGATACTAGATTCAGTTGCAGTCATGATGTCATTTACAACCGTTGCGTTACATGACTTAGCGATCAAATCTAGGTCAGATTTTGCAACTCGACGAAATGCCTGAATTCCACTATTAACCAAGTCGTTTTTTACATCGTCATCAATGCCTTCTTTACAGGCAATTATGTTGACTCCTAGTTCCTTCATATGTTGAATTTGCGACATCAACATTTCCCGTTCCTTATTTCTAAACTGCTCTAATATCCCTGGAGTTGTGACGTTTAATTTCATATCTGAAGAGAAAGAGCGTTTTTCCAAACCCCCGTCAACCAAAAGTATCGTTCCGTCAATTATTTCTTTAGGCATTGAAAGGTCAATTCTTTTCTTAGCTAATACTAATCCTTGAACAACTTCAGATTCTTCTATTACACTTCCTGTTTGAGTTATAATCTTGATTTTGTCTTTCTCCATTTTTCCGTCTTTATTTTTGACAAATCTGCCGGCGGTTAGCGACAATTCACTGACTGTTTGCTTCAATGAATCATGCCCCTTTCCGGATAAAGCAGATATTGCTGCTAACTTGAATAGTTCTTCGTTACCAGTTACCGCAAACCCATCAATATCTTCGAGTATTTTTTGCTCAGCCATCCTAAATCCGCGTGCAATTACAGCCGGATGTATTCCTTGGACAACCAACTCCCAAGCATTTCTCAGCATCTCAGAAGCCAAAATTACTGTGCTAGTCGTACCATCTTTAGCAATTTTATCTTGCAGAGTAGACGCACCGATAATCATTTTTGCTACCGGATGTTCTACTTTAGCAGTTTCCAGAACTGTAACTCCATCATTGGTTACCAAAGTCCGCCCATCGTCATCAATCAGTAACTTGTCTAGACCTTTTGGCCCAAGGGTCGATCTAATTGCTCCTGCTAGAGCAATAGCGGCTTGAACATTCTTTTTGAGAGCATCTCGACCAGATGAACGAGTGGTGTCTTCGAGGATTTCACTATCGCCCATGGTCAGTCCACCGACATCATAGACATAAGCGCGACTCAATCTTCGTCTTCTTCAACTACTTCAAAGTCAGCATCGACAACGTCGTCGCCACCAACATCAATGTCGCCATCTTCTCCAGAACCGTCTTGTTGTGCCATTTCGGCAGAAGCGGCTTCGTATAATTTAGCAGAAACCGAGTGCATTGCTTCTTCAACTTCTTTTACCTTAGCTTGTATAGCAGCCTCATCAACATCTTCCAAATCTAATGGTTTTCCATCTTCATCTTGGACTAATTTTTCTAACTCATCAAGTTGGGCTTTTACAGGGTCTACTTCGGACTCTTCCAATTTGTCAGCGGCCTCCTCTAGAGTACGTCTTGTTTGATAGACAACTTGGTCAGCCATATTTCTTAACTCGACCTTGGCCTTTCTTCTTTGGTCATCCTCTGCAAATTCTTCAGCCTCGGCTATTTTTGCCTGAATCTCATCTTCACTCAAGGACGTTTGAGATTCTATTTTAACAGACTGCTCTTTTCCAGTACCCATATCTTTCGCACTGACATTAACAATACCATTTGCATCAATATCAAAAGTCACTTCGATTTGTGGGACCCCTCGAGGGGCTGCAGGGATTCCCATTAGGGTAAATTCTCCAAGAGTTACATTGTCTTTAGCAAATTCTCTCTCTCCCTGTAGGACATGAATAGTAACTGCTGGTTGGTTATCGCTAGCGGTTGAATAAATCTCAGATCGGCGAGCCGGGATAGTGGTATTTCGCTCGATCATTGTAGTCATAACTCCGCCAAGAGTCTCAATACCAAGTGTCAAAGGGGTAACATCCAGTAGTAGGATATCAGAAACACTGTCGTCACCAGCGATAATTCCTGCTTGCAACGCCGCACCCATAGCAACGGCCTCATCAGGATTAATTCCCTTGTATGGGGCTTTTCCTGCCTCTTTTTCAACAGCCTCTTGTACAGCAGGGACTCTAGTAGAGCCACCTACAAGAATTACCTTATCAACATCGCCTTTCTTAACCCCAGCATCTTTCATAGCCTGCCTGGTTGGCGCCATGGTTTTTTCAATTAATTTTGAAATTAGATCCTCAAACTTCGCTCTTGTCAGAGTCAAGTCTAGGTGCTCTGGCTGGCCATCAACCATGGTTATGAAGGGTAGGTTGATTTGGGTTTGCTGAGTGCCGGAGAGCTCGATTTTTGCCTTTTCAGCAGCTTCTTTCAATCTCGACATAGCCTGTACATCTTTCGATAAATCGATACCCGTATCCTTTTTGAATTCTTTAACCAACCAATCGATAACCATCTCGTCAAAGTCATCGCCGCCTAATTTGTTATTTCCGGCGGTTGCTTTAACTTCAATTTGCGGTTGACCATCAACTTGGTATATCTCCAAGACGGAAACATCGAAGGTTCCGCCACCTAAATCGTACACTAGAATGGTCTGGTCATCATCTTTGTCAACACCGTATGCAAGTGCAGCGGCAGTCGGCTCATTGATAATCCTCAATACTTCTAGTCCAGCGATTCGTCCAGCATCTTTAGTGGCAGTTCTTTGGGCATCAGTAAAATATGCGGGGCAAGTTATTACAGCCTGTTTGATTTCTTCACCTAAGTATGCTTCTGCGTCAGACTTCAGCTTTTGTAGAATGAACGCGGAAATCTCTTGTGGAGTATATTCCTTATCATCGATATTCGTCTTCCATTTTGTACCCATGTGTCGCTTAACAGACAACAGTGTCCTATCAGAATTCGTTACTGCTTGTCTTTTTGCAGTCACGCCGATTAGACGCTCTCCACCATCTTTGGCAAATGCGACTACAGAAGGAGTCGTTCTCGCCCCTTCCGCATTAGCAATTACTACTGCTTCTCCGTTCTCAATTGTCGCAACACAACTATTTGTTGTTCCTAAATCTATTCCTATTACTTTACTCATCTTTTCACTTCCATTATTCAAAATATTGGTATTCCACCATCATCGTCTTCATCATCGTCACCCAAGTCAACACTCACGTCGACAGGTTCTGGAATTTCATCGTCCAAGGCTGAACCTTGGGGGGTTAATTTTAGAGTTACGTCAAGTATTCCATTAGTCAAAGACCAGTTTACGACATCCTCACATTGGTGAGGTAACTCAATTTTTGCAACAGGTTTTGGTTGTGAGGATTTCATAACTTTTAGCAAGTTTCCGTTCCTAATTAGTGAAATTTCAACTTCGTCTTCTTCAATATCGTGCTTCAAGGTAAAATCTACTGTGACGCACATATTCCAACCGTCTAGGTATATATCATCGACAGGGAGTTTCATAGTACCCCCGTCATCAGCATCAATTTTTGGAGTTTTAATTTCAACAGGGGCTGCATCGACTTGTACATCGACACCAAGGTTGTTTAGGATATCCTCCATCGATTGGCCGGACTGGAATAATTTACCTAGATTAGAGAGGTCGAAATTAAAGTTAACATCACCCTTGGCGATTTTTTCAGCATCGAGGCCTAAATTCTCAAACTGCGATCTGAATTGTTCCATTAACTTACGGACTTGCTCCTTACTAAGCGACATCCCCATGCCTTTGAACATCTCAACCATTTGATCGATTAAATCGTCTTCCCAGTCTCTTTCTCCGGCCATAATTCATCACTACTTAACCATCGGTTACATAGTGCCGATAACACCACCATATATGAACTTCACGAAAATTAATTATTCAATTTAGACCCAGTTACTTCATTGCGCCGACATTTCAAAACACCAATTATAATTACTAAAATAACTGTCAGTGTCAATATATTGGCGATAATCATCGATGTCGAGTTAATCGCAATACCATAGATAAGCCATAGACTTAGTGATAATGCTACAATTCCAAATGTAGGAATAGAAATTCCATCATGGCGTTTGTGTACCCACACCTGGCGTATTTGAGGGCCCCATGCGACAACTCCGATGATCCCGGCGCTTAGTCCAACAAGTTCCAACAAGACACTCATATTTACTCCGTTATACTCAATCTCTATGATTCCTTGTAAAATGTAACCTATTTATTCCATTCAGCTGGAGGTTTAGAAATATTCAGTTTAGAAATCTGTGACCATGGTACTTCTCTGCGTTCTTTTTGACCCACAACATGCATAACCAGATTGATTCCGTAGGGAAGTTTACATTCAATATTCTTTTTATCGATAATTAGTTTTCCAGAGGAAGGTTGTTTGTCAAATATCGAAAAGACCGATTTCTTGTGGGTAACATCGCCGGTCACCTTTTCTCTTCGATTGGAAAATATTTCATCGATTGATTCACCTAATCCGAGACTGTGTACATCGCCCTTGAGCATCAACCCCCCGTTTAGATGGACTTCATCCCATGTGTTGAAACCCTCTAATGTTTCAACTAAATCTGGATTTATTTCACCTGGACTAACCTTTTTTAGAATTTCTAGCATTCCTTGTTCATCGACCATCTCTGCGGCTAAATTATCAGGAATTTCTGGCCAGTCGAGGCGATAGTGTGTCATGGCAACAATGACTCGGACCTCAGGGCCGTTCTCGATATTCAATCGTTTATTGTGCAATGCCAATAATAATCTAGATTTTCTCGCAATTCGGTCTGCGACCCCATCATGATTGTGTTCCCCACCTTTGTTTCTAGTTTGAATAAATTGATGTTTACTATTTATTACGAAGGAGCCTGACCAGTGCTTTTGTTCAACAATTAGAATTTGGTTTCCCCCAATTATTACTAAATCAATTTCACGGCGACCACCATCTGGATCCGGTATTCTAACAGATTCATATATTTTCCAACCATTCTCTTTCCCTGCCGCTCTAGATAATTTGGCTAGCCGCATCTCGGCTAATTCTCCGGCTCTATGTATGTCGTCAGGAGGAAATATTTTACGCCTTTCACGCCACCAAAACCATCGCTTTTTGAGAGACATATATTCACCTAAGAAGTTCTGCAACACTCTCAACTATTAGCCCTGGACTCTCATCAGCACCATCATCGATATCTTCTAAATCAGCGAGTGTGGCTTCTCCTGACAATACTAAAATCCCTAAACATCCAGCTCTATTTGCCATTGCAATATCTGTATATAGTCTATCACCAACCATTGCACAACGAGATGGTTGCAACCCTAATTCCTCAATTTTATGCAATATCATCCCTGGATTCGGTTTACCAGAAATGTGAACAGGGTCGACCCCAGTGGTCGTCTTGAACATAGACAAATATGCTCCGACATCTGGTAAACCCCCTTGCGGCGATGGACATACCAAATCGGGATGACTCGCAACTAGTGGCACACCGGAGTGCAAGTGTATACTAGCGACGGATATCTTCTCATAACTAATTTCGGTATCATAGCCAAGAACTACAAATTGAGGCTTATCACTATTTGTTGATATGCCAGCATCTTCTAACATTTCCCTCATCCCGCCAGTTCCGACTAACCACGTATCTGTGACATGGTTATTTTCTAACCAAGCAAGCAGATCATGCGTCGATAGCAAAACATCATCTGTAGTAGCTGGAATTCCTAGACTATTCAATTTCAATAGGTATTGTTTTACAGAACGGCTTGAATTATTTGATAGAAAAAAGCGCCGTACTCCTCTCTGCTTACACCTTTCAAGGAATTCTAAAGCACCGGCGATTAACTCACCCCCAAGGTAAATAGTCCCATCTAAATCCAGAAATACGGCGTCAATATCATCCAAATTTGTGTTCATATTACCACCTAAAACATCAATGTCTTGAACATAAACCATGGTGAGTGAAGATTTTCTTGGGCTTCTTTGCTAGCGATCATCTCAGTCATCATCTCCTGAAGAGCGGGTTTTTTACTCGCCTTCCCGACAAACCAGTTCAGTAACCATTTACGACGACTTAGTTTTTGCATATTGAAGGAATTCTTCAATTCCGGGCCTAGGACTTCCCATAATTCATCTTGATATTCCTCATAGGGTAATTTTTCGATAATATGCCTTGCAGCCATCTCACCGCTAACTAGGGCGTTACCCACCCCTTCTCCGGAAAATGGGTCGATAAGAGAGGCTGCATCTCCAACTAATCGAATTCCATTCATTGAATTTCTACGCGGTTGTAATTTTGTTTTTTTGCGCGGTGAACCAAACGGTAAGTGCCAGCCTTTAGCACTCCCCGGTATCATTTCAGCATCTTTGAAACGTTCCTTGAACAACGGGTGATTTTCGATTACATCTTTTTGCATCGTCTTCAATTTTTTATTTTGTTTATCTAATAGACTCATGACCATGCCAATGCCAACATTGACGACACCTTCAGAGACTGGGAATAGCCAGAAGTAGCCAGGAACAACAGTGTCGACGAAGTGAATTTCGATATCGCCAATATTTTCTGTACATCCCTCGACATTTTTCCAGTATTCTCGGTATCCGTCACAATAGTGGTCCCTATCAACCATGTCTTCACCATAACTCCCCTCAACTAAGGCTTTAGCAACGGGGCACCTATAGCCAGCCGCACCGATAATTTCTCTAGATAAAAATGTCAACTCTTTTCCATTACGTCCGCCGACTTTAACGACAATTCCAGCTGCATAGCGACTATCGCCACTCCCTTTGCCCGGGTCCTCTCCACCCTTGCCGTCGTCAAAAAGAACAGATTTTACATTTCCATCTTGTATAATGGAGCCGCCTGATTCGCGTACCATCTTTTGACATTCATCGAAAAGCAGATGATCAAATTGGATTCTTGGCAAAGAATATCCGGCTTCCATTCGTTCAACATCTTCTTCGGGTAATGCGACTCTTACAGTATGTCCCTTTGGTGATGAAAATTTAATCCCAGTTACTCTAAAATGAGGGCTTTTTTCCAATTTTGCCTTAACACCCAAATTTTTGACATGGCTCAGAGATTTACCTCCAACCGCATCTCCACATACCTTGTCTCTAGGCCACAGACGCTTTTCGATAAGCAATACCTTTTTTCCACCTTTAGCGAGATACCCAGCGGCTGATGAACCTCCAGGACCTCCACCGACAACAATTGCATCAAATTCACTCCCATCAGCAGGAATTTCGCCAGTCTCGATGGGCATCTCCCATGAATGAAGTTGGCTAGCCATGATTCGTCCACAAAGCCCACGCCTCTTGAGGCTTCGCGTCATTCCACTCTTTAACAGGCCAAATTACAACCATTATACTCATGCGGTGAATCGCTCTGGATTAGTTATGGGCGAGGCGGGATCATCTTTTGATACAGATTTTCTCGCTACAAAAGTTTCTGGTAACCAGAGGAGTAAGGCGATCAATGCTTTGTTAGCAGTTACTCTGGTGTGGGGAGCCACATTTATCTGGATGAAACAGGCACTGGACAACCTAGAGGATGAAAAGGTAATTTTTGGGATGAATGCGGTAGTTGCCACTTTAGTGGCAGCTAGATTTGCCATTGCATCTCTAATGATGTTAACATTCTTTCCGAAAGCGAGAAGTTCACTTAGCAATAAACAAATTTGGAAGGATGGGTTGCTACTAGGAACTCTAATGTTTTTAGCTTATTTTTCCCAAATGGTGGGATTAGATGATATCGACCCATCAGTGTCAGCATTCTTAACCTCGCTTTATGTTGTCTTTACAGCAATTATTACCACTTTCATGGCCAAAAAGAAGCCCACAAGGATATTATTGTGTGGTGTGTTTTTAGCAACTTTTGGGGCCGGATTTATCGAAGGACCACCACATTTATCATGGGGATTAGGAGAAATTCTAACAGTAATATGTGCTGCACTATTCGCCCTTCACATAATTTACACGCAGAAAATAACTCTGCTCAGAGATCCTATCGGCGTATCTACTACTTCATTTATCATAGTTACAATTTGCTCAATCTTAATGGTAGTAATACTGGGTGAAGGAAATGATATTCAGCAATGGAGTCTTGTGGCATCGCAAGGCGTTCTAATCCCGGTAATACTGCTTGGAGTAGGTGGAACATTTTTTTGCCTATTATTACTAAATTTATTTCAAAGATACCTTCACCCCGTCCAAGCCGCAATAATTTATGCTTTAGAACCTGTATGGGCCACTGCAATAGCACTTTCTCTTGGAATGGTGGATTGGAGTGTTTGGATTATTGTTGGTGGAGGTTCTCTATTTTTTGGTAATATAATTGTGGAAGCCTTTGGTGGCGCCGATAAATCTTCAGAAGAGGAATGAATTAGAAGCGCATCGTTCAAAGGCCACCTATCCTTCGACCTAATTGGGCGAGTAGATGGCAGACGAATCAAGTGATGATTTTGAAGGATTTGGGAGCAAGGCCGTACATTCGGGTACCAAACATGTTGGAGATGCAGTAAACACCCCAATATTCCAATCCTCGACTTATAAGTTGACAGATGAGCGATATGCTGGATGGGCAGCAGGTGCCCATCACACCCTTCTTTATGCTAGGATTACATCGGTTAACGCCGAAGCAGTATGTGATAAATTACGAGCTTTGGAAGGCGGAGAAGATGCTGAAGTATTTGCTTCAGGAATGGCAGCAATATCGACTACATTGTTGACATTTCTATCCGCTGGCGACCATATCGTTGCATCGACTGATGTTTATGGTGGAACATATGGCCTCTTGACTGAGGAAATGCCGAGATTTGGGATTGAGGTCGCTATGGCTGACATGACCGATCCATCTTCTTACGAAGCCGCTATCCAGCCAAATACCAAGATTCTTTACATTGAAACACTAACCAACCCCGTTTTGAAAGTATGTGATATAGAAGCCATGGCTGCTATTGCTAAAAAGCACAACTTACTCTGCATAATAGACAACACTTTCGCCTCACCATGGGGCTGCCAACCTCTGAAAATGGGTGCCGATCTAGTAATCCATTCCACCACGAAATACCTCGGTGGTCACTCGGATATTATCGGAGGTGCCGTAGTTGGCTCAAGAGAACACATTGAGAATATCTTCCATCGTAAAGTCCACTTTGGCGGCAGTGCCGACCCGCACAACTGCTATTTGTTGGAGAGAGGCATGAGGACTTTGCATGTTAGAATGCCAAAGATATGCTCTAATGCAGCAGAGTTAGCTATACGTTTAGAAGCACACCCACTGATTGAAAGAGTCAATCATCCAACCCTAAAATCACATAATGAATACGATGTAGCTCAAAGAATTATGCCTAGGGGGACTGGTATGATTGGATTTGTTGTAAAAGGTGGCGACGATGCCGCCTTATCTTTCATGCGAGGACTTACCATGATCTACGAGGCAACCAGTCTTGGCGGAGTTGAGTCATTGGTTGAGTGCCCGTTTAATTCCAGTCACATGATGATTCCAGAGGAAGTTCGACATGCAGCGGGATTAGTTCCAGGATATGTTCGAATGAGTATCGGGATTGAAGACATTGAAGACCTTTGGGCAGATATCGAAAGAGGTTTTGCTAATCTCGATTGATCAGGCCTCACCAATATCTTTCCGCAGTCGTTTAATCGCTTCGTCCCACGACTTTTTCATGTCGCCGACATCATCATCATCGCAAGTAAGAAGTTTCTCACCCGCTGCCACTAATTCTTTAGTCGCTGTCATCCAAGCACTTGCCCGATTTCTAGCATCTCCATCGAAATGCCATTCTTGCCCTGTTGACCGTTCAACAGCAAGAAGCCAAGCCCAAGATGCAGCTGCTTTGTCAATCGAATCATGTCTAGCCGTTGCCATTCTTTCGGCTTTTCCTAAACCTTCCATTAAACCGATTCTTACCAAGTCATGTATCTGCCCGGTTGCACCTTTTATCTCTCCAATTTTAGCAGTAAACCTCGACGTTAATTTCGCTGATTCTCTGGCTGAATCTAACCCTTTCAGGAAAGTTCCAAACGGTTTGGGTTTTTTGTTTTGTTTTTCCCAAATCTGTTCTGCTTCATCACCTGATATTCCGATACTCTCTAAGGCTGAAAGCCCGTAATCTTCCCATAGTGCAGTTAGAATATCCCCACAGCTAGCGCCTTCTATCACTTCGACTGTTGAGGTTTTTCGTTCTGATATTTCCCCTCTAGCATTTATCCTTAAACCTTCATCATTGCTCGAAACATCTTCAGCACAAGACTTCAGAATATGTCCCGCAAGGTCTCTTTCACCTGCAGAGCCAGCAGTATCAGCAAGTGCATTTACTATTTTTTCAAATTTTAATTCACCAACCCAATTTGAATTAATTATTAACCCCTCATCAATAGAATCTAGAATCGAGCGTTTTATTGCTTTGGGAACAACTCCTTCATTCATGGTTAGTCCTTGCCAAGCATCGATTATTTTCCCAACGCTTTGCAAGGTTTCACTCGACATTTCCTTATCTTGTGGCCAACCGTCCGGAATCCAAACCCCTTCAATATCAACAATTGATGGCAAAAATGGCGGAAGCATCGATAATGCTAGATGGTGAATAAATGAAGACTCTTTTTTACTTACTTTTTCAATAGAATCAAATCCGACTGCCACTACTTGACCTTTCTTAAAGGTCAATTTTACATATCCACTACTCGATGAAATCGAATTACTAACATCGGAAACATTGACATCACTAGTATACCAAATCTTTTTTCCATCTATCTCTTTGGTTTCAAAATCAAATCTAGAACGCATTAGAACATCGGTAACCCATTCATCCGGTGGATTGGGTTCAGGACCAGTGCAGACAAACCCCCCTTTCCATGAGAAAAAATACATTCCTCTTTTTGCGTGTTCTTCCCATGGCAGCATGCGCAACGTGATATTAGAGTAGTTTTGAAGCCCAGCCAGGTATCCTTGCTTACCATCACCACGCCTAACATATGATGCGGTGCCGAAAGAAGCCGATGCAAATTTACCAACGGTAGAGAATTCAGTATCATGGCAAGCGTGTAGTGAACCAGCAAATGCTTTTGCGACCGGGTCACCTCTTTTTGCCATCATCCTTTTTCCGAGCCATTTTGTATCATTTTTCTTGGTGATAATTTTTTCTAATTCTCTGAGAGTTTTAGTAACCGGATCAGTCCTTCCCCAGCGCAATTTTCCATTCCATGTCATGGCAGGTAAATGAGAACGAGGATTGTCCAACAATCTCGTTAACTCTCGCTTAATTTTTTTGACTGTTGCTTCATTAGCGTGCTTCGTCCCGCGCATGCGAACCTTAGCTTTCTTCTGTCCAGGGAATTCCACTTGTGCAGGTTTTGCCATAAACTCCCCTCAAATAGTCCAACAGAGGGTATGGTTTGAGTTCTTCGTTATTTTATTTCATCAGATTTTAATAAACATGTCAAAATATACTGTATATTCATCAAATAGAAACCACCCCACAGTGTATGGCCGAAGTCACATTACTCGGTATTGCCCAAGATGGCGGGAGACCTCAACCTCTCTGTGTCAAGCCATGTTGTGCTAATGTGGGATTAGGTGAAAGAGCATTTCCAACTTCATTAGGTGTAAAATTTGAAGATTCGAGTACACATCTTTTTGATGCCACTAGAAATCTTGGGGAACAATTAGACATTTGGCAAGAAAATCTTCCGTCTCATGTTTGGCTAACTCATGCCCATTTTGGTCATGTCGATGGCCTCGGATTATTTGGTAGAGAGACTATTGGCGCAAAAGGAATCATCCTTCATGTCTCACAGCAAATGAAAAAGCTGATTCAATCAACACCACAATGGGCTATAATGCTAGAACAGGGGGTTTTCACTTTGGAAGTATTTTCTACAGGCGAAGTGATTGACTGTGGTTCAGAGTCAATAATTCCTCTATTGATTCCTCACCGCGACGAATTGTCTGACATGCATGCTTTCGTGGTAAAGGGGAGGGATAAGTCAATGCTCTATTTACCAGATCACGACTCATGGGAACAGACATTGTCGATGTATGATTGCAAATTGATACGAGAATGGTTCGAGAAATTTGACATCGATACGGCACTTGTAGACGGGACTTTTTGGTCTCAGCATGAACTCTCAGGACGTCTACAAGATGAAGTCCCACATCCTCCAGTTAGCCAAACCATCGCACATTTAGGTTCAAGACTCCCAACAGATGCTGAAGTATTTTTTATCCATCTGAATCATACTAATCCGCTTTATGATAAGACAAGCTCAGCATATGGAACAGTGGAGTCTATGGGTTGGAAAATTGGCGAACAAGGTATGAGAATTATCCTATAATGCCATCTTTACTTCATCGGGGCTGAAAGTCAAAGCAATCCAAACGATGGTAATTGTTTCTCCAGGGTCGTTGGCCAGCGGTATTGGATGATTTGTATCAACTGCAACATCCGAGGAATAAGTCCCTTGCATTCTCAGCGATTCGCTCATTACTGAGCGGATATCTTCCAATTCCTTGTCAGTACCATTGACCGAGTAATCGCCAGTACCATTTTCTGCCCACATGGAAAGATTTGAATCGGTAATTACCGACGCCATTAACTGATTATTACCATCGCAGTTAGTTGTTGAAGAAGGAGCGTCGTTGACTGTGTCGTGGGGCCCATTAGATTCAGAGAAATCTGGTGTAGTAAATACTTCATCACACGCAGTCGTAAATCCTTCATTTGCGGTTTCACCATATGACACGAATAGGCTCACGGAAATAACCGCATTAGCGGTTTCAGGAATTTCAAAATTCACCTCAACGGTATCACCATTACCAATGGTTAATGTTTCTGTCTTGATATTTTGGATTACTGAATAATTCAATTGATATCCAGCATTACCACTTTCTACAACTTCATTATCAGGTGAAAATGCGGTATAACTTCCTTCCATTACCCCGACAAAAGCCAACAATATTACTGCACCAACTGCAGAGATTTTCCTCGTCGGCACAGCGTATCTACCAAATGGATTATCGGTAGACTCCTCCCGCTTCCAGCACAATAAGAAGTGTACAGTAAAGGCTGCCCCCATTCCTGGAACGGACGGGAAAACGTATTCACCGTAGCCTAACACAGTCCAAATTAATACACCCAATAACGCCGCTACCATCATCAGAATGGTATGTCTAGTATCTGGTTCGTACCCCATCATTCTGATCAGAATTAGTGGAACAAATATTCCGCCAAGGCCATAAACAGCAAAGACAACCAGCGCGAAAACAGAATCGCCAAATCCCGGAAATTGTTGACCGACTAATGAGATGGCGGTTGCAAATGCAGCAACTGCCAAAGTAACTTTCTTTGTTTTGCCGTGGTCTTGGTTCCATTCGGGCTTAACATCATCTGTAATCGCAGCAGTACATGCTAAAACTTGACTGTCCGCAGTAGACATTGTGGCAGCAAAAATCGACGCTAGAATAACCCCTCCAAGTAAAGGATTGAGGCTTTGAGCGAGTTTTGGCAATCCTGATTCGGCATCAGCAGCAGCCATCTCAGGGAATATTGCGCGACAAGCCAAACCAATGATGAACATGAGCGCTATAAATGGAGTTTGCCAAACGAAGAACCATACCATTGCTTGTTTCCTATCACTATCATCTTTCAATGTCATCACTCTTGATACCACTTGGGGTTGTCCGGCAACACCTAAACCACCCAAAAAGAAAGCCGCAACCCATAATGTAGCGCCGAATTTCAACCCAGACGGGAAAAGATTGACCATATGACCGTTTTCAATTCCAGCAATTGTATCATGCAAGCCGGAAAAGCCACCGACTTTTCCTAGGGCAACTAGACAGAGAATAGTTGAACCAACAATCATGACACATGACTGAGCGGCATCGGTCCAAATAGACGCTCTTATTCCACCAGCATAGCAATATGCAACAACTAGAACAAAACCAATTAGAATACCGAGAACTTCTGACCACCCTAGCATCGAATTCAGCGCAACTCCACCAGCGGTTAATTGTGCAGCAGCATAGATTGATAGGAAGAAAACTGATAGAATTGCGGCTAATTTCGCCTCAGGCGCACCGGTTTTATTTGAAACGAGCGAAGAAAGAGAACGTAAACCTCTTTCATTTCCTTCTTTTTGAATATATTTGTACAACCAAATCCAAGCCACCAATTGGCCAATAGTAGAAACAATGGCAATCCAAATTGCGGAATAACCACTTAGGAATATAAAACCGATAAAGCCAATGAACATGTATCCAGAGTTCCATGTACTAACAGCAGAAAGTGCAGCAAGAGCGGGATGCATACCCCGTCCTGCAACTAGATAGTCGTCAGTAGTGTCTTTTTTGACCCTCACCGAGGCAAGACCAACTCCTGCAAAAAAGCCCATAAAAAGCAAAAAAGAGAGTAGAATCAACAGTTCATCAGACATATCTTTTCCCCTCTCTAACGCCAACGAAGTAAGGCCTTCTCTTCAACTTCACTCGTAATTGCAGGGAAAATTAGACTGTTTAATGCCCCGCCTGTGATTTCTTTTAGTTTAGCGATTGTCGTGTAGGTGATTTTTTCAGCCTTAGTTCCCATGTCAGCACACAGTACTACCTTTATTTCATCAAATTTCAAATTGATAAATTTCGTTAACGCGGTTTTCTTTACTTTATCGTCGATAGATTCCTCTGGCAAGTCGCTAATTGCTGAGCCGAGTTTTTCTTTCATCAGATTTATTGAATGAAATGCATCTTTTGGTTGCATTGGAATCTGCTGACCGGTACCTGCCCCAGTAGGGTCTAAGTCGAGCAATGCCAAAGTGTGTTGATTGTTGTACAGATTAGTTGCAATAATTTCTAGTGGAGAGGTAGCAATCCATCCACTGTATGGGTAAGTAATCGTAGTCTGCCTACCGAATTTATAATTCGATAATCCAACAGCACCGGTTACCAGTGTTGTTATTGAGATGCCATGAAAAACCATACAATTTATTCCCGCTTCTAATGCTTGAAGTTGTAAGTCGACATGGGTTGTGGCTTGTAATGGGTCTCCGACTATCAGCAAGGCAACCAAGTTAGTTCTTGATAATTCGAATAATTCAGTAGGTGTTTCAACTTCAGGGCGCATTATCATATCGATTTTGCCGATCTCATTTTCTAAATTTGTTAATTCATTATCAGGCCAAAGAGCAGTATATGCTTCATATCGGCGGTAGTCTGCTGACGCAGCAGCTTCTTTTGCTGCAGTGGTCATAGAGGAAATTTCTCCCGGACCCATCCCGATCAATAATAATCCATTTTTAGGTAACGAAAGTCGATTTTCGGTCGCCATGCTCAAAACTCCCTCTTGCTTGGATAGGGCGAAGCCTATGCGTCATTTGAGAGTGCCGAGTGAAGAAACCCAACATTGGTTGGATTTTTGTCGGCAAAAAGGCTGGTTAATGTCCGGCGCTGGAGTTTTACCTTTAGAAGAGGGGCATAGAGGCATTCCACTGTCCGATTTAGCACCCGATGAGGGCGAGGTTTGTTGGAGTGGAAACGCTATTTTTTTCGACCAAGGCTTAACTCGTGGACCTGGACATTGGATGGATAGGTTGGACGAACAAATTCTCTACAAGTTCGCACATTTAATGCCGAAGTCTCACGAAATACAGGGTGATATTTTGATTGTTAAAATTGATGATTTAATTTTGGATTATTCAGAACAGATTGCGCACGCAATGCTAGAACAATTCCCATCAATCCGTTTAGTATGCGCGGATAAAGGGGTTAACGGTGATTTCCGCGTAAGGAATTTATTACCAATTATCAGTAGAGACGGCAATCTGGCGACTCGAACAAAAATCAGAGAACACGGGAAGGTTATCTGGACAGATCCCGCTAAAGCATATTTCTCGGCTAGACTTTCTAATGAACGGATGCAGAATCTAGTTTCAGCCAAGGATTTACGCGACAGATTAAATGCTAAAATCCGAATATGCGACCCCTATGCAGGGGTAGGCCCAGGAATAATGCCGCTTTTATCCGAACCTAATTTAGTTTCACATTGTTATGCAGGGGACCTCAATCCGGATGCTTTTGATCTTCTAGAATTAAATTTACAGGAATCGTTTTCTAAAAGTCAGACGACTCATGCCGAGGTGATTTTGAAAAACCAGGACGCTAGAAAATGGAAAAGCGACGAGAATTATCTCGAGCAAATCGATTTTCTTTTGGTTAATTTACCACATGATAGTATCAACCATCTACCCGATTTAATTCCACTTTTATCACGCGGCAGCTTAACAAAAATAAGAGGTTGGGCAATTATCAATAAAGCTGAATTAAATAATTCACAACAGGAAATAACGAGAATTCTTGAAAATTTTAGTGCTGATGTAGAATCTGTTAGTTGTAGTGAAGTCAAGGGTTTCTCATCTTCGAAAATATTTATGCGATTTGAGACTATACAGTCAATACCGTGAGCGCTTAATTCATCAAGATGAACTACATCGCAATGTCATGGCCGTTATTGTGAAATGTGATTGTGGGGTTGAAATAGATATCACTGGAACGACCCCGAGAAAAGACGGAACCAAGGTTTGGTGTCGGGTTTGTGGCACAACCACCATCCACAAGCCTAACGAGAATCGTTAGCGATTTATTCAATAGCCGAATCAATTACCACTGGCTATGACTGATTTGGTTGACCAAGTTGATGCAAGAGGGCTAGCAATATCTCCAACTCTGCCACAGGACTGTAAGAATTTTCTAATTGACATCGATGGTACTATTTGTGAAGATATCCCTAATGAAGAACCCGAAAGAATGGCTACAGCAGAATGCTTTGATGGTGTGGTTGAACAGATAAACAAATGGTACGACCAAGGTCACCAAATATGCTTCTTTACTGCTCGTGCTGAAGAACATAGGGAGGTAACTGAAGAATGGCTATCTAAGCATGGATTCAAATGGCATACTTGCTTATTCGGTAAACCTAGAGGTGGAAATTATCATTGGATTGACAACCACATTGTTAGGGCCACTAGATTCAAATCTAAAATGACTGAATTTGTTAAGAAAATGGTTGAAGTAGAAGTTTTTGATGATTGAGCAGACCAAATCTCAAAACAACCGTTTATAGCACCAACGACTATGTTAGTTCATGGTTCAGTGGGATTTTTCGCTAGATAGTGCATCAAATGGCAACGTTACAACCAGTCGCAGACCGCCTAGAGTAGTACCAAGTATCCGAAGGAAAAAAACCTCCAGCAGACCTTTGGTTGAACCAAAATACAATTCCCATTTACTTCACGCAGGTAGTAATCGAACTTCGATAACCAGGAATGGTAAGAAAATTAGAATTCGAAAAGTCAAGAAAGATTGAACAAATAAATCCCCTGTTTTAACAGATAGTTTAATCATTAAATCCTCTTGGATTAAATTGAATTGCGGGGGATATTTTGAAGATTTTTGGTACCGGATATGATTACGAAGAGGAAGATCTTTCTACTCCGTTTGAACATCGAATTCAATCAACCAAAGCGGTGTTGTTTTTTCGGGTACCAGCATTTATTTTGATAACTTATATCCTTTCATTGGTTTACGATTTTAAATTCGGGTTTTGGGTGTGGTTTATACTAGCATTCTTCCTTGTATCATTAATTTATGATTGGTATAAGTATTTGAAAAATCATGTATACGTCAAAATAGGGGCTAAGATATCTTAGCAGTAAGTCATTGATTAGGAGTTGGCAATCAGATGATAAATTGTCCTAACATGGACCCCAGTAGCACCGTTCTTTACCATCAAATTTGATTTTGCACCCCAGAAAGTACCTGCAATATCCATGTGAGCCCACATAATTTGTTCTCCGTCCTTATCATAATCATAGTTAGGGACGAATTGCTTCAGGAATGCAGCGGCAGTATTTGCACCACCCCATCTTCCAGCCCCTAGATTTCTAGTATCGGCTATTTTTGAATCGGTCATTTCCTTTTCAAATGCTGGAAGCAGGGGCATTGGCCAAGCCAACTCCCCAACCGCATTTCCAGCTTCATGGATTCTAGTTCTGAATTCATCATTATTTGACCAGAGACCAGTTGCTTCATGGCCTAGTGCAACTACACAAGCGCCAGTTAGTGTAGCAAAGTCAATGATGTACTCGGGATTATATTCTGCAGCCTTCCACAAGCCATCAGAAAGTACCAATCGCCCCTCAGCATCGGTATTCAAAATCTCGATAGTTTTACCCGACAAACCTTTGATTACGTCACCAGGTCTTGTTGCATTTGCAGCGGGCATATTTTCTGCCATACAAGTGATTCCAACAACCTTGCCGTCATAACCGGTTTGGGCGAGTGCCTCCATGGTTCCAAATACTGTTGCTGAACCGCCCATATCATACTTCATTTCATCCATGTTTGCGCCAGGCTTCAAAGATATACCACCGGTATCAAATGTGATTCCCTTTCCAACGAGCACTGGGCATTTGCCTTTGACATCTTTATTCATTTCAAAAATTACCATACATGGTTTCCTAGATGAACCTTTACCGACAGCAACTAATCCACCCATTCCTGCTTTTATGGCCTCGTCATAGTTGATGATTGTTACATCGACATTATCGAAATCCTTTGCCCAGTCTCTTGCCATGTCGGCGAAAACTTCTGGATACATGTCATTTGGAGGGCAATTGCCAAGATCTCTCGAAAGATGGACGCCTTTACAAATTCCTTTCAGGATATTTACTTGTCCGACTAATTCTTCCTCTTCCTTTTCTGAGCAGTTAATTCGAATTGAAACTTCTGTTTCTTCCTCGTCTTCATTTTTCTTATATTCATCATATGAGTAGTCTCTCAACATCATACCTTCAGCAAATGCTGCCATGTGGGAAATTCCAGCACCGTCAAATCGAACGGTCATTTCATTGCCATGGGATTTCTTTATTGCAGCTGTTACGGTTGCTCCAGCATTCCTATAATCATGGATTGTACAGTCGTCTGATTTTCCTAGTCCTACGAGAATCGCTTTGCCATCTTCTCCCCCATACAAAGTCATAGTGGATTTTTTCTTAGCTTTAAAATCGCCACTAGAAAGGACGCGATTAATCTGATTTTTCATCGAGGAAGACATTCCATTTTGACATTTTTCAGGTACATTCTCACTACCTTCAAAAAGAGGCAAAATTAGAGTTCCGTTGATATTTTCACTCGCACTTACAGTTAGTTCCATTGTGTCACCATTAACCCCGTGAGGCCGAAAGCATTTCAACTATCGTGTATTTCGTAATCACAATTTTCTTCGAAATCTTCATCTCTAGGTTTCAAAACCACAGCCAAGCCTATAATTGAGAGTATGGTTGTCAAGGAATTAAATACCCCGAAACCAACTAAGAAGCCGGCATCATCTTGATCAAAATTCTCTGCGACTTCTATTTCAATTGGTTCAGTCACCCAGCGGGACGCATTTATCACCCTAACTTGATAGTATAATTGCCACATTCCTTCACTAGAATAACTGAGATTGGAACTATCCAAATCGATAGTAGTTGAATTAGTAGCATTCACAGTAAATGGGCTTGAAGTCCAGGTCACTTGACCATCACTATCGAGATACTGTACGGTAGCATTAATTGTGGAAGCTTGACCTAAATTATCGACTTCAATACTAACAGAGTCATCGGATATTTCCAATGATTGAACGTCTAATCGAGCACGCCAGTACCAGACATTATTGATTAGGAATCTCATCACGTCCATTTCTTCTCCCAATCTATCATTCAAATTTTCAACCGAACCAGGAACAAATTGCTCATCATCAGTTTCAAATGTAAATGTTGGATATCCCATCACCCCATATCCATAATCTCTACTAGTGCCGCAATTAGGATAAAGTCCTTGATTAGCATTTTGAATTGGAATGCTGGAGACATTGGAATTCACATCCTCTCTAATCTGGTGATATAATTCCCAGTCAACTGGTTGTTCTGGCCATTTACCCCACGGATAGAGCATAATCCAAACCCCAGTGTGCATTGTCACATACAGGTCGGCATCTGGTACTTCCGAATTCATGTAATTGGAATTAGCAAGAGTTTCAGATTCGCTAAACGCACTGCTTCCGGGTTGCGTAGTCGGGCATGTATTCCAGAAATGGTCATAATTTCTGTTTAAGTCGACTTGGTTGATGTTCCATCTAGTGTCAATGTCATTGCCATCGGGATTTAACATAATTAATACGTGAATCTCGGTATTTTGAAGAACATTAATCGCTTCTTCGTTTCCTTGAGACCAACCCTCTATGTACCATTTGGCAGATAACCAGGCGAGAGCAGTACCCAAATATTCATTTCCGTGATGACCTCCGTCTATGTAAACGATTTCTTTCGCAGTTCCATCCGGTTTTGTTTCATTTGACCAGTCAGATAGTCTAACTACCCACAAATCCTTAGGAATAGGGGCGCCTTCAGATACGCCAGCACTGACTAGGTCAACAATCTCTGGGTAATCGTCAGCCCATTCATTTACTTCAAGAGTTAGCGCTGCCCAGCTCATGTGCACGTGGTTGTCAATAGGTTCCCCTGGCCAAGAGTTTTCACTTGCTGTATCGCTTTGCGCGCTAGTTGCTGGAATAGTTGATAACAGTAAGCATAGAACAAGGCCTATCGCTACTCTCATAATATCCCCTATTTATCGAACAATAAAAACGCTTTCTTATGGTAATTCACCAATCACTGGTAAACGCATTAGGGTTGACAACTCTTTCTGATTCCCGAGTCCAAATGGTCCCGGCATCTCCGCCACCATAAAGGTCAGCGAACGGATCGATTTCCTCTGCTTTTCTGTTTCTCTGCATGTAAGCCTCGACGCTTTCTCGTAGATCGGGCTTGAATTTCCAGTAATGAATTCTCCATTCACGTCCATCCCACAAGGTGGTTTCTTCAGACTCAGTAGTCAATAAATTATAATCTTGGAACATATAAAATAAGTTCCTATCAGTCGGCTCTAGTGCATTGTCGATAATTCTGTTATAGAATCCAAAGAAGCCGAGCGCGTGCTCAGCCATGCCTTGAGCGACTTCATCTTCCATTTCTAGATCAATATGTTGTTGAATGGCTTTAGTTAATTCTCCTAGTGTCATGCCCATCTGAAAACCCCCGCCCGCGCATTATTGCCCGAGAACATTAATTATATTGTACACCGACCCATATTAAATCATCGGTAAAATTGGCACTTTTCTACTGAAATCCGGCAAATTACCTCCGCAAAAATACACCAAACCCTCAATACAGAAAGAGCCTAGCCACGCCCGTGGCAGAGGAGTTTTTTGAAGGCAATTTTCTGGGTCTTGCTGAGCAAGACGGTAAGCCAGATATTGTAGTTTTACCAATCCCTTATGAATTAACTACGTCTTATGGGCAGGGAACTGCTTTAGGCCCAGAGGCTTGTATTCAGGCTAGTGGTCAAGTTGAGTTGTTTGACCCGATTTTAGGCGATGATTTGCCCGCCGGGAGAAAAATCAAAACAGCTCATCCGTGGAATGGCGAAGGAAATAGTCTAACAGAACAGTTGAATGGAATCTATGACTATCTCCTTCCATGGTTTGACGGTGAAACCTTTCCTGTGATATTGGGCGGTGAGCATGGTATTTTGCCAGCGATTGTTAATGCGGCAGGAAATCATCCGTTGGTCGATGGCGAATATCCGAAATTATCGATAGTTCAAATCGATGCCCACGCCGATTTGAGAGAAGAATTGGGCGGCGAACGATTCTCTCATGCCTGTTCTGCATCTAGAGCGATGGACTTTGGCTTGAAGCATCTTTATCAGATCGGAATTAGAGCGTTTTCAAAAACCGAGTATCAACGTATTCAAACCGATGATAGAATAACGACATTTTTTGCATCTGATATTCAAAAAACCGTAGACTCATCATGGCAAGATTGCCTTGGAGTCCTTGCAAACATCGAGGGGCCAGTTCATCTAACCATAGACATCGATGGATTAGAGGGAAGCTTAGTTCCAGCAACCGGAACCCCTGTACCGGGAGGATTGTCATTTTGGCAAGCAGTCGAAATAATTAAATCGGTATTTTCCTCACCAAGAGCTACTGTTATCAG
>CEWG01064178.1_pt1 | contig 23516 bp, 24 predicted proteins | sample 361411 | NCBI WGS metagenome assembly CEWG01 (sample SAMEA2622173, study PRJEB7988) | marine metagenome | biome: marine biome (ENVO:00000447); feature: surface water layer (ENVO:00002042); material: "saline water (ENVO:00002010), including plankton (ENVO:xxxxxxxx)" | depth 5 m | reverse complement strand
TGCAGTTTCTTTTTTAGCAGTTGTCTTCTTTGCAGTTTCTTTTTTAGTAGTTGTCTTCTTAGTAGCTGTCTTTTTAGCGGTATTTTTTTTAGAAGTATCTTTTTTAGCCGAAGACTTAGTTTTTTGCGGCTTTTTTTCTCCCTCCGCACTAGGTTGTAGAGTATTCTCTTCCATAAGTTTACCTTTGTGATAGTGCAATAATATACATTTTTTTAATTTTTATATCAAGAAACGTTGAAATTTAACTTATGTGTTCCATAGTGACCATGACTCTTCAGCTTGATAAACAAGCATACTATAACCATTGCAGGTTTGAGCATTTCTGAGTTTCGCTTCTTTTAAAAATTGAGTTTCATTCGGGTTGTATATTAGATCAAAAAGAAAATGGGAAGAATTAATATAATCATATGGAAAAGGTGGAGATTCATTAATTTTAGGGTAGGTTCCAACTGGAGTAGTATTTATAATCAAATCAATTTCTTGGATTAATTCTTTAGATAAAGATTTATAGCTTAATTGACTATTTTTTGGTTTTCTAGAAACAATATGAAAGTCACATTTTATTTTATTCATTACATAAGCAATTGCACTTGAAGCTCCTCCAGATCCCAAAATTAATGCTCTTTTAGGTTTAGAATTAATTTTTTCAAATAAAGCCTTTTTAAAACCAATGTAATCTGTATTATGGCCAATAATTTTTCCAGAATCCTCAAAAACAATAGTATTAACAGCTTGGATTTCTGCTGCTTCTTCTGTTAATTCATCTAAAAATTTTATAATTGATTTTTTGTATGGGATTGTTACATTAAGCCCATTTGGTATTGGATGGTCTGAAATGATTCTTTTAAATTCTTCAATTGAATTTATATCATAATTTTCATATTTGCAATCAAACCGTTTTTCTTCATTAAATTTATCTGTAAAATATTTTTTTGAAAAAGAATAATTTATATTTTTCCCTAATAAACCATACTTCTTAAGATTTGTGTTTTTTGTCATAATAATCAAGTAAATATATAATACCAGCACCTAATAAAATAAATAATAAAACATTATATGTTTGATAATGACTTAAATCAGGAAAATAATAATTATAATTTGAAAATATTTTGTTTCCTACTGTATTAATCAAAATTTCACCATTTTCACCATATAAAAATTCTTTATTTTTCCATGGATAAACAAGAATTACAGTTCCACATATAAAGCCAATTATTAATCCGAGGGCATGATTAGGGAACTTTTCTAAAACCCATTTTAATAAATTTGAAAATAATATTAAGCCAAGTAATGATCCTAATGCAAAAACTATCATTATTATAATTAAGCGTTTTATATATGGATCGTTTAGTGAATCAAAATTCAAAAAAAATGCTTCTGAAGTAACTTTAAATAATGCATTTACGGCATCAATTAATAATAAATTATAATTCCCTAAAATTAATAATAAAAAAGATCCGGATAAACCTGGGATTGTCATACCAGAAACACTTATAATTCCACAAAAGAACACAAAAAATAATTGATCATTCTCTGATGAAGGACTTGAAAAACTAAGAATTAATCCGAAAGATAAGCCGATAAAAAAAATAATATATGTTGAGAGATTCCAGAATTTAACTTGTTTGATTATAACATGAATAGATGCTAGGATCATTCCAAAAAATCCTCCAATAACGAAAAGTTCATATTTTTCTAATAAATAATCTAAAAGTAAGGAAATACTAAAGTAGCTTACTATAACTCCGAAAAATAAAAAACTCAGAAAATTACCATTTATATAATACCAAAAATTTTTAAAATCTCCCTTTAATATTAATTTAAGTGAATATGAGTTAAAATGTTGAAATGAATTTATTAATTCTTCATAAAATCCACCTATGAGCGCAATTATTCCTCCTGATACACCAGGTACTTTATTTGCTGCGCCCATAGCTACCCCTTTAAGTATTAATAACAAATTTTTTAGATAAATATTTCTTTTTGAAATATCATTCATTTTTCAGTACTGATTTTGCCTTTTCTAAAAAAAATAGAACAAAAAATCCAAAAATCATAAATAAGATTCCGTTTATTGTTTGCGAATCATCACCATCAAAATTTTGAGGAAAAACAGGTATGGTCTTTTTAAAAATCAAATTATTTTTTTCAATAGAAAGGTTTTGCCATGGCCATATCTTATGTATAGAACCAATCATTAATCCTATTAGAACCGCAAAAGTGTTATTTGGATATAATTTAAGCAACCATGTTAAAAACTTTGCAAAGACTTTTATTCCAACTAATAAGCCTAACATGAAAATACTTAACACAGCTAATACACTATAAAACTGATCTTGATCAAAATCATAAATTAAATCTTGGGCAATACGAATATTAGTAAGGATGGTTTGGTATACACCCATAATTAAAAGTATAAAAGCACCAGACAAACCAGGAAGAATCATTGCTGAAATACCAATGAATCCTGATAAAAAAATATACCAAAGAGGAATATTATTTGAAAAAAAAGAAAGTTGACTTATAAAGTATGAAAACATTATTCCTAAGGAAATATAAATCAATGAGTTAAATTTTAAACTAAGTTCTTTTCGAATCAAAAAAATAATACTAGCAATAAGTAAACCAAAGAAAAATGACCATAAAGCAATTGTTTGTTCTTTAATTAAATATTCAATGTAGCGAGAAAAAAATAGAATACTTGTGGTGATACCACAAAATAATGGTAAAAGAAAAGCACCATTAATGTCTTTCCAAAAAGTTCTGATATTTATTATAATTTTTTTTAAATTTTTCCATGATAAAGCATTTATACTTTCCAATAATTCTTTGTAAATACCTGTAATTAAGGCAATTGTACCTCCAGAAATACCTGGAATCAAGTCTGAAGCACCCATAGCGATTCCTTTAAGAAAAAGAATTAAGTATCTCATATTTGGGTAATTTTAACAAAGGTAGGAATTACCTTTTTAATTGTTTTTTTAAAAACTAATCAATAGAAGAACTATGACCTCTAAAATCAGGGAATAATTTGTCAAATTGATTTTTTCTATTTGAATTTAACTCCTTAAGATTTAATAAATGTTTTCCTTCTTTTATTTTACCAAGTTGAAAATAACATCCAGCAACTCTTAATTCAATATCTCTATTATCTTTAAGTATTTTAAAAGCATCTTTTAATATGTTATATGCACTTTTCCATGATTTATTTTCAATTAAATAATCAACTAATTTTATAACAATGACTGGGCTGCAACAATCTAATTCAAATAATTTTTCGTAAGATAAAATAGCATCTTCTTTTTTTCCTGTAGTTATATAAAAGTCTATACTAGTCTTCCATAAATCTATAGCATCACTGTTAGCATCGATAGCATTTTTAAGATAATATTCCGCCTTATCAAAATTATTTTGGTTGATCATAAATGAAATTAACGACTTCCAACATTTTTCGTTGTTTGGTTCTAATTGAACTGATTTTAAATAAAAATGCTTTGTTAGATGATAATTCCCTAAAGATTCATGGCATCTCCCAATACAATTGTATACGAAAGCAGAAGGTTCATTTGAATTTAAAGCTAAATTATAATTGTCCAAAGCTTCATTTATTTTACCCTCTTTTTCCAAGAGTTTACCCTTTTCAATGTAAGCACTTGTAAAGGAATCATCACAAATTATTGCGAATTCTAGGGCAGATATTGCTTCTTTTGTTTTTCCAATTTTTGAATAAATCCTACCTAATTGATGCCATGCAACCTCACAATACGGATTATTTTCTAAAATATCATTTAAAGTCGAGATGGCTGGTTCAATTTGATTCAGTTGCTCATAACAAAATAGTAGATTATACAAAGATGGAAAGTCTTCGTGATTATTTCCTAAACAGTTTTTAAAAAAATATGAAGCATTTTCATATTCCTCTGCAAGCAAATGTTCCATGCCGAGTAAGTTCCAAATTTCATCAGGATCATCTGAAAAATTTAAAGCTTGATGTAAATATTTAATTGATAATTTATGTTCACCTTTTTTTGAAGCAATACTAGCCCTCTGTAAAGCGATTTCTTCATCATAAGGATTTGATTTTTCGATATGATCAAGAAGATTATTAGCTAAATCATATTTTTCGTCTAAAATTAAAATTTCACTTTGAAGTAGTATTAAAACAATAGAGCTTGGATGTTGTTCAAGACCCATATTTAATGCTTTTTTAGCAAGCTGATTTTCTCCAAAACCTAAATAATGAACTACAATATCTTCAAATTCTTGGGGATCAAAATAAAATACCAACTTGGTTTTTAGCATACGCTCAAATTTTGAAATCGATGAATGAACTTCCCCTGCGTTACGGTCGAGCATATCTTACATTATTAATCATACTAAAATTAACTAGACATCCTTCTTAATTTTTTGAATTCTAATGAATGTTTTTAACAAATTAATTAACATAAAATAGTTTAAATTTTATCTAAAGCCTCACGAATAATTTTACAACCTTTTTTTATATCTTTTTCTTTTATGTTTAGAGGAGGAGATATTCTTATCGCTTTATTCTCCCACAATAACCAGAATAATAAAACACCATCATCTAAACATTTATAAATCAATTTATTGACTGTTTCAGCATTTTCTAGTATGGGAGCTAACATGAGCCCTTTACCCCTAACATTGTTAATTTTTTTGTGATCAAGTTCTTTTCTGAAAAGTTCTTCTTTACTTTCAATTTGGTCAATTATTTTGGAATCTCTTAATTCCCTGAGGTTTGCAAGACATGATGCTGCAATAACTGGATTTCCTCCAAAAGTAGTAATATGTCCTAATTTAGGATTTTCTTCAAAGTATTTCATTAAATAATTACTTGCAGTAAATGCGCCAACTGGCAGACCACCTCCCATACCTTTTCCCATTACTACTATATCAGGATTGACATTGAAATTTTCAAATCCAAAAAAGCGACCTGTTCTACCAAAACCAGGCTGTATCTCATCTAAAATTAGAAGAGCCCCTACTTCTTCACATTTAGATTTTACTTTACTTAGATAATTAAATTTAGGGAGGATAAAACCAGCTCCTCCTTGAATTGTTTCTAAAATGACCGCTGCGGTATTTGTAGTTATTTTATCTAAATCTTTTTCTACATTGAAATTGATAAAACTGATATTTGGAAGGAGAGGACGATATCCTTTTTTTTGATTTTCTAAACCTAATAAACTCAATGCACCATGAGTACTACCATGATAACTATTATAAGCACCGATTAACTGGCTTCTCCCAGTTGCTTTTTTAGCCAATTTTATTGCACCTTCAATTGCCTCTGTTCCAGAATTTGTCATGTATACTTTTTCATGATTTTCTGGCAAAAGTTCGATAAGTTCTTTACAGAAATTTACCGCTGGTTCTTGAGCAAATTCTCCATAAACCATTACATGCATGTATTTTTTTGATTGTTTTCTAATGGCTGAAATTATTTTTGGGTGTGAATGCCCTAGTCCGCAAGCAGAGACCCCAGCTACAAGGTCTAAATATTTTTTTCCATTAGTAGTTGTAATATATGAACCTTTTGCTTTTTTAATTGATAGAGATAAAGGACGTGGAGTTGTTTTTGCTTGAAATTTCAAGAAATTTTTTGCTAAGGAATCCATTATTTGCTTTAAAATTTATTTCTCAAAATTTTTAATATAAAATTTAACTTTATTTCTTAAAATCATCTTCATTAAAAAGATCGCTAACGCTTGAAGGGTATTCATCTCTCCTCCATGCAAAACCTTTTAATGTTCGTTCATTTTTTGGTAAATCTTTTTCAGGGTAAACGTCACCAGTAGGAGCAACTAAAAAAGTAATATCATTTATTTGTCCTTCAAAAAAATTCATACTTAAAGCACTACAAGTAGTTTTATCAATTCCTATCAGTTTTTTATCCTCATCATTGTATAAATAATATACCATTTCAGTATTTTTTTTTATAACAATATTGTTCAATTTACCCAATTTAAAAACTCCTTCTAGAAAACCTCCCTTGATTTGGTTATAGCCATATTCACTTAAACTATCTTTTTCTATAATAAAAACATTACCCTCTATTTTTAGTGAGTCAAGTTTTTTTGTTTTCGTGTTTGATAATAAAAAAATTTTGTTACCGGACATTTGACTTTTATCAAACCAAAGAACAGGATTATATTTGTTTCTTTCTGCTTCAGTAAATGTTTGTTGCTGTTGTCTTGTAAGTGGTTTGCTGAGAAGTTTTGTTAAACCTGTTGATTCGTCAAGAAAAAGTGAATCAGACTTACCTCTTAGATCACTTTTCAATATTCTTACATCGTAATAAGCTCTAAGTATTCTTCTATTTTTTGGGCCAGTAGCAACAAGGGTGTCTGCATGAATAAATAAGGAATCTTTATCTATAACGTTTATGGAAAGGGCTCTTTGAGTAATGATTGCGGAGTCTTTTTTTTTGTATATCTCTCCATAATTTCCAGTAATTAAAGAATTGTTTAAAGAATCAAGAATACTTACATTTTTGGTTGCAGCAGCATAATTTTTTTCTTTTTCAAAATAAAGACTATCCCCTTTGATAATTTTATTGTCATAATAAAGGGTTGCATTTTTTTTAAAAATACCTTTTTCAAGATCTAAGTCATAAAAACCTCTATCACAAATTATAGTGTAACTGTCTCCTGTAATTTTTGAGCGATCATACAAAAATGCCTGATTAAATTCGGTCAAATATTCTAATTGATCTGATGTAACATTGTATCTTGGGTTTTCTATTATGACACTTGATTTAAAACGATATTTTTTTTTATTTAAAAAATAAACACCGTTGTTACTTGTAAGAGTACTAGAGCTATCTATAATAACTCCCTTAGTATCATAAAATGCTTCATTATTTATTCTGTCAAGATTAAGTTTTTCTGTTGATAGCGACATATCAGGTCTTTCTAAATAAACATCTCCATTTGCCAGTGCTAATTGTTTTTTTCCATCATATTCAATTGAATTACATGTCATTTTTAAACTATCTCCTTGTGTAAAGATGACATTTCCTAAAGCTGAAAAATAATTATCTTTTGAATAAAAATAGGCCAAGTCCGATTCGATAAATGCTCCGTTATGAAATAAAATAACCCTTTGATTAGCAGTTTTAAATAAAATATTTGCGCCCGGGAATTTATCTTGATCTTGTCTAGATCCACCTGATTGCTTGATCTCAATAATTTTATCCTCTTGTGAGATTGAACTAATTGGAAATATTAAGGCTAATAATATTAGATATTTGCGTAAAAATATTTGCATAATTTACAAACTTACCTAAAAATAGTCTGTTTTCTATTCGGTCCCACTGAAACAATTTTTATTGGGGTTTCTAATTCTTTTTCTAGATAATTTATATAATTATTAAAATTTTTAGGGAACTCACTTGCATTAGTCATTGTAGAAAGATCTTCTTCCCATCCAGGGAATTCTTTATAAATAGCTTTAATTTGTCCAGAGTCAATTTTATATGGAAAATAGTCTATCTCACAATTATCTATTTGATATGCAGTACATATTTTAACTTTATCAAAACCACTGAGCACATCACCTTTCATCATCATTAACTGAGTAACACCATTTATTTGTATGCTATATTTGAGAGCTACTAAATCTAACCATCCACAGCGCCTTGCTCTTCCAGTTGTTGAACCGAATTCGTTACCAACGTTTGCCATAGTTAAACCGATATTATCGTGTAGTTCCGTAGGGAAAGGACCGCTTCCAACTCTAGTAGTGTACGCTTTAAAAATTCCAAACACGTCTCTAATTTTATTTGGTGCAATACCTAATCCAGTACAAGCTCCAGCTGCAGTTGTTGTTGAAGAGGTAACAAAAGGGTATGTTCCAAAATCAACATCTAAGAGTGAACCTTGTGCTCCTTCTGCCAAAATTTTCATTCCAGATTTTTGAGCTTCAAATAAATATTGCTCACTATCAATTATTTTAAAATTTCTCAATCTTTCTATGCATCTAAAAAAATTAGGTTCAAGATCTTCTAAATCGAATTCAATAGAAAAATTATAGCATTTAATTAAATCTAAATGTTTTTTCTTTAGTCTCTTGTATTTTTCTTTCCAATCAGAATCTAATATATCACCCACACGTATACCATTTCTTCCTGTTTTATCCATATAAGTTGGACCAATGCCCTTAAGAGTAGATCCTATTTTAGCCTTTCCTTTAGATGCTTCAGAGGCAGCATCAAGTATACGGTGTGTAGGAATAATTAAATGGGCTTTTTTAGAAATCATTAGTTTTTTATTGAAATCGATATTGTAAGGCATTAAATTTTCAATTTCTTTAATAAATATAATAGGGTCAATTACAACTCCATTCCCGATTAAATTAGCTGCCTTAGAATGAAATATGCCAGAGGGAATTGTGTGAAGAACATGTTTGTTTTTATCAAATTCTAATGTGTGGCCAGCATTCGGACCACCTTGAAATCTTGCAATTATATCGTATGAATGAGTTAATACATCAACAATTTTACCTTTGCCTTCGTCACCCCATTGAAGACCTAACAATAAATCAACTGTCATCTATTTTTGGATTATTTTCTTTGTACCATAGAAGTATAAAGAATGATTTTTTATTTCTACCTCAAAAACTTCTTCAATTGTTTTTTTTATTTGTTGAATTCTTGGATCACAAAATTCCTTCACTTCACCAGTTTCAGTATTTATAAAGTGATCATGTTGGTGATCAAAGTAACATTTCTCATAGCTAGCCTGATGCTTACCAAATTGATGTTTTCTCACTAAACCACACTCTAAGAGAAGTTCAATCGTATTGTAAAGTGTGGCTCTACTAACTCTATAGTTTTTATTTTTCATTTTAATATAAAGTGACTCTATATCAAAATGTTCTTTACTATCATATATTTCAAATAATATAGCAAAGCGTTCAGGAGTTTTTCGATGTCCTTTTAAGTCTAAAAAGTTTACAAAAACTTCTTTTACGATGTCTTGATTTGATTTTTTCATTTAAATATTATAACAAAGATAGTCATATTGAATTATTCTCTGATAATTTTGTCAATACCACTAACTTTAGAGAGGTTTTGAATTAATCTGTTCAATATAACCTTATTTGGAACACTTAAATGAATTAATCCTGTAAAAAAAGAGTCCTCTGAGTCAAAGTTTATTTTATTAATATTGATATTCTTATTGTTGGATATTAATTTTGTTACGTCATTAACAAGTCCTTTTTTATCTATTCCTGATAATTTTAATACAGCATTGTATTCACGGAACCTGGAGTCAATCCATTTTGAAGAAATTACTCTATAAGCAAAATTAGATTGTAATGCAAGAGCATTTGTGCATTCTTTGTGATGAACTTTAATTCCATCATTTACAGTAATAAAACCAAAAACTGGATCTCCTGGAATTGGATTACAACAATTTGAAAAAGTATAATCTAGATTTTCTTTTTCTTTCCCAAAAACAAGTTGATCAAATTTCTCTGTAATATTATTATTACTAATTTTTGATAAATTTTTATTTTTTCGAACCTTTCTTTTAAAAAAATTTAAAAGGCTGTTGTTATATTCATTTGAAAATTCTTTTAATCTTTTATTATCAATGGAACCAATTCCAACTCTATAAAATAAGTCTTGACTATTCTCAAATTTAAAATATTGAAGCATATGATTTATACTCTTTTCATTAAACACTATTTTGAGTGGTTTAAGTTTACGTCTCAAAACTTCTTTTCCTTCTTCAGCATGAACTTTTTTTTCTTCATTTATTGAAGACTTTATAATCGATCTTGCTCTTGATGTCACAACAAAATCTAGCCAGTTTTTAGAAGGTTTGATTCTTTCCGAAGTTATAACTTCTATTTGGTCTCCACTTTTTAGTACTTTACTTAACGGGACTAATCGATCATTTACTCTTATACCTCGTGTTTTTTTTCCAATCTCAGAATGAATAAAAAATGCAAAGTCAAGAGCTGTAGAACCTTGAGGCAAAGATTTTAAATCTCCTTTTGGGGTAAAAACAAAAATTTCTTCAGCATATAAATTGAGTTTAAAATCTTCAACAAAATCTACTGCATTACCTGTATTGTTTTCAAGAACTTCTTGTATACGATTAAGCCAACTTTCAATACCTAAATCTTTTTTGTCACCTGTTTTATATTTATAATGAGCAGCATAACCTTTTTCTGCAATTTCATTCATACGTTCAGATCTAATTTGAATTTCAACCCATTTGTTAGATGGACCCATAACAGTTATATGTAATGCTTCATATCCAGTTGATCTAGGTGCTGAAATCCAATCTCTAAGTCTTGTAGGATTTGGAGTAAAATGATCTGTTACAATTGAATATATTTTCCAGGCTAAGAATTTTTCATTATTACTATCAGACTCATATATAATCCTTAAAGCAAACTTATCGTAAATTTTTTCAAAAGGTACATTTTGGATTAGCATTTTTCTATGTATAGAATATATTGATTTACTTCTGCCTTTAATTTCAAATTTTAGATGTTCTTTCTTAAATTCTTTATTTAAAAATTTAGAAAAAGATTTTATATAAGATTCTTGAGATTCTTTTGTCTCGTCAACATTTGTTTTTATTGATATGTAACGTTCTGGTTCAGTATACTTCAAACTAAGATCTTCAAGTTCTGTTTTTAGGTTATAGAGACCAATTCGGTGTGCTAGTGGTGCATAAATATAAAGTGTTTCAGATGCTATTTTAACTTGTTTATATTCTGGCATAGCATCCATTGTTTGCATATTGTGAAGACGGTCTGCGATTTTAATTATAATAACCCTCACATCGTCATTTAGAGTTAAAAGCATTTTCCTAAAATTTTCTGCTTGTAGGGATATATTTTTATCTTTTTTTAGGTTTGAAATTTTAGTTAATCCATGAACGATTTTAGCCACATTTTTACCTAACAAGCTCTCAATATCTTTGAATGAAAATTTTGTATCTTCAATAACATCGTGTAATAAAGCTGCACATATTGATGTTGCATCAAGACCAATTTGATGAGCAACTATCTTAGCAACACTTATTGGATGAAAAATATAAGCTTCACCAGATTTTCTTCTCTGACCATTGTGTGCCTCAACTGCCGCATCGAAGGCTAAGCGAATCATTTTTTTATCAGAATCACTAAGTGTTTGATAGCTTATCCTTAGGAGTTCTTTATACTGTTTGGCAATTTCTTTATTTTCTTTTTTACTATCAATAACCATTAAAAAGTATACTATACAATTGATTTATTTTCAACTATGCTATTTTTACGTCTCGCCTCATACATTAAAATACCAGCAGAAACTGATAAATTTAACGAATCAATTTCTTCAGCCATGGGAATAATTAATTTTTGATTATTCGATTCAAGCCAACAATTATCCAAACCCGAATTTTCAGCACCGAGAATGATAGCGCAAGGCGTGTTAAAATCATAACAGTCATAATTAATTGAATCTTTACTTATTACTGCTGTTCCAATATTAAATGATTTTTTATTTAAGAAGGAAATTATTTCTTTTGAGCTTGCTATTGCTGTTTGAATTAAAAATATACTTCCAAGACTAGATCTAATGCTGTTTGGGTTATAAAAATCTGTCTTTGAGTTTGCAACAATTATTGCATCCATTTTTGATGCAACAGCAGTTCTAAAAATCGCCCCAATATTTCCTGGTTTTTCTGGGGATTCAATTACGAGTAATAAAGAATTATCCGATAATTTAAGGTCATCTAAATTATGCGTTTTACTTTTTGCTAAAGCAAGAATTTTTTCGGATCCGGATCTTCTAGTAATTTTTTTAAAAACTTCTCTTTTAACACTTATAATTGGAATTAACTGGACTTCAGATTTTATTTTTTTTAAACATTCAATACTGCCTTCTTCAATATAAATTTTTTGAATAATATAATTTGCTTGAAGGGCTTTTTGAACTTCGCGCTCTCCCTCTATAACGAATAAACAATTTTTTTTTCGTTCCTTTCCTTTGTTTAATAGCAATTGAATTTTTTTTAATTCAATGTTTTTTAAACTACTAATGTGTTTCACTTAATTCCATTTAAAATCTAAGTCATATAAAGTTAAATCAATAAATTAAATTAACAACTAAATTCTCTTTTGTAAATATGCAATTATCAAACTTGTCATTTCATCATAGCTTTTTATCCCATGTGTTTGTCCATTCACTTTAAGATAAGAATCAAACCCTTTTTTTAATATGGGCTCGATAGGATTTTGATATGATTTCCAAAATTGAGATAATTCTCTAAAATTTTCTTTAATTCCAAAATTTAAATTTTTAATTTCTTTATTTGCTACTAAAGGATTGACTTTAATTAGCTCATTATAACAATAATTTAAAGCAAAAACATATCCCGAAAATTGAATGAATGGATCTAAATTTTTTATGCAGGTGTAAAAGGCAATAAAATTAGCCTCACTTTCTGAAGCAACTCCCAATTGATGTGCCATTTCGTGAGCGGCCGTAAATATATAATTAAGTTTTGGAACTTTTGAATTTATTTGAGCTTCTAGAGTAAATGGATTTAAATAACCTGCATATCCCATATAACTTAGTGGAGTACTCAACATTGAGTTTTTTAAATAGGGTTTAGCATCATATTTTTCTAGATCAAAATTAAATCCATTTTCTATTAGACTTGCAATTTTAGCTTTATTGTAAGGAACTTTTACTGCTAAACTGTCATTATTTGTCAAAATTTCATGTAAATGATTTGAATTTTTAATTAAAATATTCAATGTATTTTCAATTTCTTTTTCGGTATAATTAATGTTATATCCAAGTTTCTTATTAAGTGGTAAACGAAAATAATTCAATCCCCAACTGCTGTAAAATATAAAAATGATTATAGATATTATCGACAGAATTTTAGTAATAATATATTTAAAATTAAACCCTCCCTTAATAATTTTTAAAAAACTAATAATCAAGTAAGTTGCTATAAATAAGTAAAGAAAATCTCCTATTGAAAAAGATATGTTATTTAATAAAGACTTGTAAATATTAAAAAAATAAGGGTAGAATGCATTACTGTAGTATTTTTCAACCAAAAGAGGATTTTGTCTTACAATGTATAAGAAGATTAATTGTAATTGTAAAAAGATTATAACAATAAAATGAATCCTTTTCAACACAGAAAATTTAATTTATGCAATCGTAATTCAAGAATAATTAAATAAGATTATACTAGCTAGTATACGCTTTCTATTTCTACCTCAAAAATTAAATCAGATTGAGGAGGTATTCCCCGTGTTCCATTTTTTCCGTATGCAATAGTATATGGTAAAAATAAAATAGCCTTATCTCCTTCTTTAAGTAGCCTTACACCCTCCTTAAAACCTTCGATCATTGGATCATTTGGCCCAACTTGGGCTTCAATAGGTTTATAACCATAAGAATTAAGTTTTTGAATATTTAAAACTTGGTTAAATTTTGCTATTTCCTCTTTACTTGTTTCTAATAAAGTTCCGTCAACAAAATATACAGCATAATGAACTTTTGCTTTATTGGTTGATTTTACAAGCTTTCCTTTTCCTTTCTTTATTACAAAGTATTGTAATCCTGATTTTGTTAATTTTGATTTCTTTTTTAAAGATTCAAATCTTCTAATATTATCTTCTCTTATTTTTGTCTTTTTCGCTTCTTTTTGTTTTGCTAAAATCTCCCTGTTTTCGAAATAATTTTTGAATATTTTTGAAGCATCAAAATTATTTGCATCTCTACCATTTCGGATGATTTTTATTTCTTTTATAATGTCGTTTTGCTCAATACTATCAACTATCTCTTGTCCCTTTACCACTTCACCAAAAACTGTATGTTTTCCGTCGAGCCATGGTGTTGATTTGTGGGTTATGAAAAATTGACTACCATTTGTATTGGGACCACTATTAGCCATTGAAAGAATACCAGGTCCTTTGTGAGTTAGATCACTAAATTCATCATCAAAACGATAACCTGGTCCACCAGTACCGTTTCCTAAAGGATCACCACCCTGTATCATAAAATCATTTATTACTCTGTGGAATTTGAGATTATTATAAAACTTTTTCGATTTAAACTCTTCGCTTACAAAAGGGTTATTGCCTTCACTTAATGAAATAAAATTCGAAACCGTAATAGGAGCTTTTTCACTTTCTAGCTTTACCAATATCGATCCTTTATTAGTATTAATGTCAGCAAAAATACCATGATCTAAACCAGAATAATTTGTTCTACAAGAGCTTATAATTATAATTAATAAAAAGCATTTTGTGATTTTTCTCATAATTTTTAGTTTGGTTAATTATTAATTTAGACGTTCAATTGTAAAACGTAATGGTTGATTATTACCAATCTTTTGGCCATCACCTTGATATCCGTAACAAAGATAAGAGGGAAATAAGAATAATATTTTTTCGCCAGATTTCATTAAACGAATTCCTTCTCTAAGAGCTGGTAACAAGTTTTCTTCATCAACAGAATATTCAACAATACCTAATTCTTTATAGCCATAAATTATTTTTTTTTCTAAGTCTTCAATTTTATATTTAAAAACAACTCTTTCACCCTTTGTTGGCAATAATTTTTTTTCAGGAGATTGAATCATATAAGAATAAAAAAAACCTTTTTCTGATAATTTAAAAGTTAATGACTTTTCTTTTTCTAAGGCTTTTTTTATCATTATTTCTTCTCTAGCTAGTAGCAATTTATTTCTTTCAGCCGAGTTGTTAAGAAAGGATTTTTTTCTATGATCCATAGGGTAACGAGCATTTTCTTGATAGCAAGAAAGAATTAAGCAAACAGATAAATACATTATTATTCTATTTAGATACATGGGATCAAAATTCCTGTCTAATTTCTTCAAGAGCTTTTTTAAATTTGATTATGGTACTCTCAAGTGAATCCAAAGAGTATCCTCCTGCTGCATTATGATGTCCACCTCCGTTAAAATAAATACGGGCAAAATTATTTACAGAAAATTTACCTTGTGAACGGAATGACATTTTGATTTTTTTCTCATTTTCATTTTCTATCATAATACAGGAAAAATTAATACCTTCTATATTGAGGCCATAATTGACAAAACCCTCCGTATCGCCTTTATGGAATTTACAAAAATTTAATTCTTTTTGAGTTAGTGTCATATATACTACAGGCAATTTTGGAATTTTCACAAGATTAGAGAGTGTAATACCTAATAACTTTAACCTACTAAAGGATGAACTGTCATATATTTTCTGATGAATTTTACTCGAATTTGCTCCAAGTTCGATCAGATTGGCAACTGCTTTGTGTGTTTCTGAAGTTGTTGAAGGATATTTAAATGAGCCAGTGTCAGTCATAATGCCAGTGTAGAGACAATAAGCAATTTTTTGAGTAATAGAATCAGAATCTAGAGCTTTTATAACTTTATATAACATTTCACAGGTTGAACTCATTGATGGGTCTGAGTATTGAAGCTCAGAATAATTTTCAGGAGCCTCATGATGATCAATCATTATTTTCTTAGCGGATGAGTTTTTGATAATATCAGTAAGATCTTGAGCTCGAGTTAACGTATTAAAATCTAGAGTAAAAATTATTTCAGCATTGTATATTTTTTTTCTAGCATCATTAGGGTTTACTGAATATTTTAAAATTTCAGATTCACCAGGAAGAAATTTCAAGAAATTTGGGTAATCATTTGGAGAAATTACAGAGGCTTCATGCCCTTTTTTTGAAAGATAATGTTTTAATGCAAGAGAACTTCCAAGAGCATCACCATCTGGATTTCTATGGGGGATAATTACAATTTTTTTTGTTTTTAAAAGTAATTTATCCAATTCACTAGCAAATTTCATGTCCATAGTCAACAAATATAGTATTTTGCAATGAGTTTGTTTCAAACATTATTTATCATTAGGGATTATGATTATATGTTATAGGCCTTTTGGTGTTTTTAAATTACATTTAGTAGATTTGTTAAAAAAATGTCAAACATTACTTTTATGATGATTAAGCCTGATGCTACTGAAAAAGGGCATATTGGCAGCATCCTAGAAAAAATTACTTCTGCTGGTTTTATAATTAAAGCTTTAAAACTTACTCAATTAACTAATGAAGACGCAAAAAAATTCTATGAAATTCATAACGATAAGCCATTTTTTGACGAGTTAATTAAATTTATGACAAGAGGACCTATTGTTGCTGCAATTCTACAAAAAGATAATGCTGTTAGCGATTTCAGAACATTAATTGGATCTACGAACCCTGATGAGGCTGCAGAAGGGACTATCAGAAAGTTATTTGCAACCTCTGTTAGTGAAAATGCGGTTCATGGTTCAGATAGTGATGAAAATGCATTTATTGAGTCTAAATTTCATTTCTCAGGAAGAGAAATATTTTAATAAATAATTACCTTTTTTATTAAAGATCTTTCTAAATGCTGATTTAATTTATCCTTAATTAAATCTATTTTAAATTTTAATTCCATCTTTAATGGTGCAGATTTAATTTTTACATAAAGAATATTGTTAGAGTATCTAACTTGATCTGTATAAATGACAATGTTTTTACCCATTACTTCTCCCCAAGAATTACATACTTTGATATTTTGCACACCTTTTTTGAGTTGTTTTTGATTAATGACCTTGTCTAATATTTGTTTTAATGTAAGTGTTTCAAATTTCTTTTTTGATTCCATTAATAAAAATTAATTAAAGTGGCGTTTGTAATGATATTCAAAATTATTGTTTTCTAAAATCATTTTTTTATTATCTAAATATTTTATTTTTCTTTCCCACTCATCCCATTTAGTTCTGAATTTAATAAAATAATAGTCATTAATTTTTTCCAAGATAAATGAAGAATTATCTTTTGATGTAGCATATGTTCCATCTATTTTTAATTCTACTTTATTCATAATGCCTTTATAATTATTAATAGTATAATGATCGTATTGTAAAATTGAAGGCTTAGGAATGTATTTTTCGTTATTTTTTTTTATAAAATCTATTTCCCAGTAACCTGAGAGTTCATTTAAATTAATTTTTTGTTTACTACAGCTAAGGATTATAACAAATATTAATACATTAAATTTCATTTTAAATTAATTTGTGAATTTCAAAACTTGATTTTATTTTTTTTAAAGCCTTTAGTATTCTATCTTTATGAGTATCTGTAATAAAAATTTGTCCAAAATTTTTTTCGTCAACTAATGAAATTATTTGAGTTACTCTATTTTGATCTAATTTATCAAAAGCATCGTCAAAAAGTAAAATAGGAGATTGACCAGTTTGATTTTTTAAAAATTCAAATTGGGCTAATTTTAATGCTATTAAGAATGTCTTTTGTTGACCTTGGCTTCCAAATTTTTTGATTGGATTTTTCTCTAATAAAAAAATAATATCATCTTTATGAATTCCTGTAGAGGTATACTGTACTATTCTATCTTTTTTTATACTTTTTTCTAATAGTGAAATATGACTGTCATCAAACAAATGGCTTTCATAATTGAGTGATATATTTTCACTTTTACCACTTATATATTTGTAAAATCTTTTAAAAACAGGGATAAAATTCTCTAAAAATTCTTTTCTTTTTTCAAAAATTAGCTGACTCCTTTCGACTAATTGTTTATTGTATATATCAATTGTATTCGAATCGAATGTGTTGTTCAAATAAAAAAATTTCAATAATGAATTTCTTTGGATTAATATTTTATTGTAATCAATTAATTTTTGAAGAAATAAAGAATTTGTTTGTCCAATTACTCCGTCTATAAACTTCCTCCTTGTCTCACTACCTTCCAATATCAAATTTCTATCAGCAGGAGTAATAATTACTGTTGGTATTAATCCAATGTGATCTGAAATTTTATCATAGATTTTACCATTTTTTTTTAAAATTTTTTTTTGACCTTTTTTTATTGCAGATAAAATTTTTAACTCTTGATTCTCTCTATCATATCTACCCTCAATAGTATAATAATCTTTTCCAAATTGAATGTTTTGAACAGCTACAGTATTAAAATAACTTTTACCAAAAGACAAATTATATATTGCATCAAGAATATTTGACTTACCTTTTCCATTATCGCCAATAAAACAGTTAATTTTAGACTCAAAATCATATGTTTTATACGATATATTTTTATACTGACTTATGGAAAGGTATTTTAAATGCATACTTTTCAAAAATAATAAAGTTATAAGGTTTAATAGCTTTTTGTTATCGAATAAAAAAGAGTAATTTTGTTCGGAAAAACAATATAATGGCTACTTATAAAAAACGAGGAGATAAAAAATCGATTAGGTCAGAAAAAAATGTTGATATTATTCAAGACAGTAAAACTGCTGAAGTTTTTGAAACTTTAGATACTACTGCATCTAAGACCGAGGAGTGGGTAGTCAAATACCAAAATGTTATATTAGTTTCAATTGGATTAGTAGCAATGATAGTATTGTCCTATCTTGGTTATCAAAATTTTATTATACTTCCTAAATCTCAAGAGGCAACAAGTGAATTAAATCAGGCCCAATATTACTTTGAATTAGCTGTAAATGATCAAAGCTCCGATTCTTTATACCGAAGAGCTTTGAATGGTGGAGAGGGGAAATATGGTTTTTTAGATATAATTGAAAATTATGGGGGTACAGATGCAGCACAACTTGCTACTTACAGTGCTGGAATGTCTTTTTTGAATCTTAAAGATTATAAAAATGCAATATCGTACCTCGATAAATTTAATGGTAATGATATAATGTTGAGCTCACTATCAAAAGGAGCTATTGGCGATGCTTTTGCTCAATTAGGCCAATATAGAGAAGCTTATGATTATTACATTACCGCTTCTAGTCTTAATAATAATCTTTACAGCACCCCAAAATATCTTTACAAAGCAGCTATAATAGGTTCTGAACTAGGAGAGTTATCTGATGCATTAGAATTACTTAAAAGAATTAAAAAAAATTATCCTAAATCAAATGAAGCTATGTTAGTTGAAGTTCAAATTGCAAGATTAGAAAAATTAAATAACTAAAATGGCTACAGGTTTAGTAAACCTATCTGATTATCATTTTGATTCATCGCTAGATGGGAGTTCTTTTAAGATAATACTTGTTGTTTCAGAGTGGAATGAATCGATAACTAACTCTTTAAAGAGTGCTACAATTGAAAGCCTACTGGCGTTAAAAGTAAATCCTGAAAACATTAAAACCATTTATGTTCCAGGTAGCTTTGAATTGATATACGGAGCCAAGTTAGCACAAGAAAAAAATCCTGATGCAGTTATTGTTATTGGTAGTATTATCCAAGGAGAAACAAAGCATTTTGATTTTATTTGTAATGCAGTATCAAATGGTATTAAAGATCTTAACATAAGAAATAAGGTGCCTGTAATTTTTTGTGTACTTACTGATTATAATTTAAAACAGGCTCAAGATAGAAGTGGTGGGAAGTACGGAAATAAAGGAATAGAAGCAGCGATTGCAGCTATTAAAATGTCAAAAATCAGAAAAGAAGAAAACAAGTAAGTTTATTAATTATAGATACAAAATTAAATTGCTTTCTTGTAAATTTGGTTTATGTTGAAATCAAACCTTTTCAAGCTAAAGAAGAATAAGAGATACAACTATACTCCTAGATATTATAAAGGAAAAGAAAAAGGTAATATCTACGACTTTGATTCAAAATTTTCAAAATATAGAGAAACATATAATAAAAACGATTTTGGACAACAATGGAAAGAAGTTAGAATTCAAATGAGAAATAGAAAAAATAAGTCTTTTTCTTTACGATTACTTTTGATTATACTCTCGTTGATCTTAGTTAGTTTTTATATACTTGATTTTGATTTGAGTATTTTTATTCAATAATACAAATGAACTCACGTGTTTTACTTTTACCGGATCACGTAGCAAATCAAATAGCTGCAGGTGAAGTTATACAAAGACCTTCGTCAGTTGTAAAAGAACTTTTAGAAAATGCTGTAGACGCCAAAGCAAATAAAATCAAACTTGTTATTAAAAATGCTGGCAAAACATTAATTCAAGTTATAGATAATGGAAATGGAATAAACAGTCATGATATTTGTATTGCCTTTGAACGTCATGCAACATCAAAAATTAAGACAGCTGATGATTTATTTAAAATAAATACAAAAGGATTTAGAGGGGAAGCTTTAGCTTCTATAGCAGCTATATCTCATGTTGAATTACATACAAAAACTAAAAATGATGATGTATCCAATTCAATTAGAATTGAAGGCAGTAAAATAGTTGAACAAATTTTATCTGCAAAACCACTTGGTACTTTTGTCACTGTTAAAAATTTATTTTATAATGTCCCTGCAAGAAGAAACTTTTTAAAATCAGATAATGTAGAACTACGTCATATAATAGAAGAATTTCATCGCATTGCTCTTTCACATCCTGAAATTAATTTTAAATTTTTTAATAATGAAATTGAAATCTTTAATCTTTCTATTTCTAATTTCAAAAAAAGAATTTCATCTATTTTAGGCTCAAAATGGGAAAGTTATTTGGTTCCTGTAGAAGAAAACACATCTCTAGTACTACTAAAAGGTTTTATTTTGAAACCTGAATTTTCTAAAAAGTCTAGAGGGCATCAATTTTTTTTCGTAAATGATCGATTTATAAAAAGCCCATTTCTACATCATGCTATTACAAATGCTTATGAAGGATTGCTAAAACAAGGATTTTATCCTGGATATTTTTTACACCTTAAAATTGATCCAAAAAAGATCGATATAAATATTCATCCTACCAAAACTGAAATAAAATTTGAAGATGAACAAAATATTTATGCAGTGCTGCGATCAGCAGTCAAACATAGTTTAGGAATTTTTCAAGTAATACCTTCATTGGACTTCGAAAAAAATAATTCATTTGAAGTTCCTTATAATTTTAAAAACGTAAAACCTACCCCTCCCAAAATAGAAGTAAACCCACAATTCAATCCTTTTAATGTCTCGAAAAACATTATAAGTTCAAAGGTTGAAAAACATGAAAGCTTTGAAACAGAAATTTTAAATATAGATACAGATTCTATTTTGAATACAAAATTATCTATAGAATCACCAAAAGAAAATAGAGTATACCAGTTATTTTCAAAATACATTGTTTGTCCTTTACAAACAAGTATGATTATAATTGATCAAAATAGGGCCCATCAAAGAATTTTGTATGAGGACTTCCTATCATCAATGACTACGAAAAAAAATTCAAGCCAACAGTTGCTTTTTCCTTTAAAAATTAAATTGAATGCAAAACAAGCTCTCGAACTTGATAATGTCAAGGAAATAATAGATTCAATTGGGTTTAAATTTGAATTAAAAAAAAATCACTTCCTTAAAATATATGGATCTCCACAACAATGTCCAGAATCTAAAATAAAAGAAACTTTAGAGTCATTATTGTCTGGGGAAAATATTGATCATTCTATAAAACATTTTAGTCAAGCTGATCATATGTCAAAAAAATTGGCAAAAAAATTAGCTATAAGATCAGGAGACTATTTAGAAAAAGAAGAACTTCAAGTGTTATTAAATAAATTTTTTGATTGTAAAGAAACACAAGTAAGTCCGTTCAATAAACCAATTTTTATTTCTTTGGAAAAGACTGAAATAGAACAAAAACTAAATTAAGTAAATGCAGAATATAACAGAGACAGTAAAACATCTTCTTATAATAAATATTATTTTTTTTATAGCCTCTTTATCATTTGGAGATCTAGTTTACGACCTATTTGCACTTCACTATCCATCTAATTCAAAGTTCCAGTATTGGCAGCCATTGACACACATGTTTATGCATGGGGATTTTGGACATATTTTTTTCAACATGTTTGGGTTATACATGTTTGGCACTCCAATAGAACAAATGTGGGGAAAAAATAAATTCATTTTCTTCTATATTTCTACAGGCTTTGGTGCTGCTGCGCTTCAATTAGGATTATATTATTATCAAATTGAAAATATATCTTTATTATTAAATGCAGAAGGCTTGAATTCCTACGAAATAAATAAATTTTTTGAATCTAGCGACTTATCAGCAAGTATTGTTAATAGAATTGGTAGAAATAATTTAATTTCAGCATTATCTGCCTTTAATGGAGTGATGGTGGGAGCATCTGGAGCACTATATGGTGTTCTTGTTGCATTCGCTTTTTTATTTCCAAATGCTCGTTTGATGTTATTATTTCCTCCTATCCCAATAAAAGCAAAGGTTCTAGTTCCTTTGCTTATACTTGGAGATCTGTTTTTTGGATTTTCCTCATATTCAATTGGACCAATTGCACATTTTGCCCACGTAGGCGGAGCAGTAACTGGATTAATAATGATTTGGTATTGGAAAAAGAATCAATTTGATAAAAATCGTTGGGATTTATGAATTTTAGAGAAAAATTATTTTTCCGATTTCAACAATTTAATGTTGCTGAAAAACTTATAGCGTTTAATGTAATTTTTTTTGTTTTACCTCTCTTAGTTAATACATTTCTTTTTCTATTTAAAATCCCTATTGATTCATATACTGTCTGGTTTGAGCTTTCATCATCTTTTAGTGAATTAGTTTTTAAACCATGGACCTTAATATCATACAGTTTCTTGCATTCTGGATTTTTTCATCTTTTTTTTAACATGTATATATTTTTATTTACATCTCGTTTATTTTTAAATCTTTTTAAATCAAATTCATTGTTAAATGTATATTTTTTAGGAGTTATCTTTGGGGGCCTTTTATTTTTGTTTAGTTATAATTTTTTTCCAGCATTTGAAAATAGTAAACCTTATATGATTGGTTCTTCAGCTGGGGTTATGTCTTTACTTATTTTTATGTCTACTTATTCACCAAACTTAGAGGTAAGACTTATTATATTTAATGTTAAGTTGCTTTATATTGGAATTGCATTCATGATGTTAGATGTAATTCAAATTCCATACGGAAATGCAGGTGGACATATAGCGCATTTAGGTGGAGCTTTACTTGGTTTTTTCTATGCAAATAAGTTAAAAAATGGAGTAGACATTGGATTACCTTTCGAAAGAATTATATTTAAATTATTCAATCTATTTCAATTCAATAAAACAAAAATGAACGTAGCTTATAAAAATAAATCAAGCAAAAAATTTTCTGGGCGTAATTATAATAATTCAAAAACACATCAAAAAAAAATAGATGAGATACTTGATAAAATAAGTAGTTCTGGTTATGAAAGCCTATCAAAAAAGGAAAAAGATTTTCTTTTTAAAGCAGGAAATAAATAGCAAGTTTTGAATGAAAAAAAGTACAGTCTTATTCAAAATATTACTTTTCATCAATCTTTTCTTTATAGTTATTCAGCAGTTATTATTCGAAAGCTCTTCTCTTGGTATAGAGCTGCCATTAGTAATCTTATTTACACCTATTTTATGTTTTATTAATTTATTTTTTTTTCTTTTTTGGTTTTTTCGGTTTAAATGGCCTGCTTTTATTTCAATTTTATTTTTCTT
>CEWG01042419.1_pt1 | contig 23529 bp, 30 predicted proteins | sample 361411 | NCBI WGS metagenome assembly CEWG01 (sample SAMEA2622173, study PRJEB7988) | marine metagenome | biome: marine biome (ENVO:00000447); feature: surface water layer (ENVO:00002042); material: "saline water (ENVO:00002010), including plankton (ENVO:xxxxxxxx)" | depth 5 m | reverse complement strand
GAACTCAGGGTACTCAAGGTCGCCAAGGTATTCAAGGTATTCAAGGTGTTCAGGGTCGCCAAGGAACTCAAGGAACTCAGGGTACTCAGGGTCGCCAAGGAACTCAAGGTAACTTCGGAACTCAGGGTACTACTGGTAGTTTTGGTGGTGCAACTTTCGATTATACATTTAGCACCTCTACTGGAGCTCCAACTGATCTAGCAACAGGAAGACTTAGACTTAATAATTCCACAGTTAGTTCTGCTACAGTATTATACATTGATGATGAAGATGATAATGGTGCAGATATTCAAGACTTCTTGAGAACGATTGATGATTCTACATCAACAATAAAAGGACATTTCAAAATATCCAACAAGACTAATGCTGATGATTTTGCTATATTCACAATATCAAGTGCATCAGAACAGAGTGGTTTCCATCAAGTATCTTGTTCTTATGTTTCAGGTAGTGCATCATCATTCTCTAATGGCGAAGATATAATTATAACTTTTGCGAGAACTGGAGATAAAGGAGATACTGGTCTCCAAGGAACTCAAGGTCGCCAAGGAACTCAAGGTACACAGGGAACTCAAGGTACTCAAGGTACTCAAGGTCGTCAAGGAACTACGGGACAACAAGGTATTCAAGGTGTTCAGGGTATTCAAGGTCGCCAAGGATCTCAAGGAACAACTGGATCTCAAGGTGCACAAGGTCGCCAAGGAACTCAAGGAACAACTGGATCTCAGGGTACACAAGGAAGACAGGGAACAATTGGTTCTCAAGGTATCCAAGGTCGTCAAGGTCGCCAAGGAACAACTGGATCTCAGGGTACACAAGGAAGGCAAGGAACAACTGGTGGCACAGGTTCTCAAGGTATTCAGGGTCGCCAAGGAACTCAAGGAACAACTGGATCTCAGGGTACACAAGGAAGACAGGGTAATCAAGGTACACAGGGAAGGCAAGGTAATCAAGGTACTCAAGGTCGTCAAGGAAGACAGGGTACTCAAGGTCCTGGCGGTCCTTCTTCAACTGTTAATGCTGCTTCAAACACAGGAACCACTTTACATCCAGTTTTAGTTGATTCTTTAGGAAGTAACCAGACTGCAGTAAGTAATACTACCTTTAACTTTAACGCAAGCACTGGTGCTATCTCTGCTACTAAATTCATTGGTAGTGGACAAGATTTAACTAACGTTGCGGCTGCAAATTCATATTATTATTTCGGCATAAATAAGAACAAGAATGATGTTGCCAACTATGGTAAACTATCATTCACCGAGGTTGACTCTTCTACATCTGTAGATTATAGTGAGAAGAACGATTTCATTCGCGAGTCCCAACCGATATTGCATGATTTTGTTGCTCCAGGCGGTGCTTCTGCTTCGATAGACTCATCAGGACATTTGGTTTTAAACTTATAAACAATGGGTATTAGTACAAGTAATTTAGGAAAAGTCAGATACAATGTAAGAGGTGTATACAATACATCAGATTCTTACACAGTAGATGATATTGTTAACTATGGTGGAGGACAATATCTTTGTATACAAAATAATTCAAGTGGCAGTTATGTGCCTGGAGTAGGAACAGGTTATTGGGAAAAACTATCTGGTCTAACACGAGATAGAGGTAATTGGAGTTCTTCAACAGCATATCAAGTAAATGATATCGTAACTTACATACATGAGTATGCTTATAATACTTGTTGGAAATATTATGATACTTCAACATATATTTGTAGAGAGGCACATACTAATAATAATCCCGCAACTGCTTTACCAATAGATGAACCAGTAACACAATCTCAGTATTGGTATCGTTTATCAAGATTTAATAATAGAAGATCAGCTGCTTTTCTTGGAAAAGACAATGATGGATACACTCCTCCTTACAAACCTTTATGGAATGCAAAATCTCAATCTGTAATAGGAACAATTAATACTCTTTATATAACTGGTAGTGGATCAGGATGGTTAACAACTAATAGAGTCAAAGGAAAAACAGGTAGTCCTAAAACAGGAATGATTAGACTAACTGCTTCAGGTGGTGGTGGATCAGACTTTGAAGGAGTAGCACATATTAATTCAAGTGGTAATATATTTCAATGTGAAATTATAAATCCTGGTAAAAACTATACTTCATCTCCATCAATTAATATTGATACAGGAGTTTCGGGATATACAGGAAGAAGTGGTGGAAGTAATCCTAGTTTTGCAACATATGTAACCACTAACGCAACTGCAGGAGCAACAGGAACCAGTGTTTTAGTTGGTATGGGAGACAGTATTGGTCCTGCTAAACCATATGGAACTCATAACCCAATGTACGATTTTGGATATGTTAATCGTAGAGGTGTTTGGGTTGCAATGGGAAGAGATTACTATAAAATGTCTGGTATTGCAAAAAATGATAATGATGCTGCAAATACTCACGCACATAATGAGGGAAATTTCTGTAACTTAGATTATATTGATGGACTTCTTCCAACTCCAGATGGAGATTATCCAAAGGTAATTCAAGTAGAACATGGACAAGGTAATACATTATGGTTGTTTAATAATGGAGAAGTTCATTACTCTGGATATAATGGACATGGACAAGCTGGAGATAATAGAACTACAGACTCAGGAGTTCATCATCCTGCCAGATGTGGATATGCAAATGTAAATAAATCTGGTACAACAGTACTAAGAGGTAAAAAGGCAATTCGTATTGCTTCTACAACTGGTGGTAATACAAGTGTATCTAATTCAATGTATGCCTTAATTGAAAATACCAATGGTACAAGAGATCTTTATTCTTGGGGATATAATGGATACGGACAGCTAGGTACTTCTGATACTAGTCAGAGAGATGAACCAACACAAATTTCGTTTAGTGCTAGTTCATATGGTAGAATTGTTGAGATTTGGGCAAGTGGTGGAAATTATGGAAGATTATTTGTTTTAACTGATAGGGGACATTTATATGCTGTTGGTTATAATGGTTATGGTCAATTGGGACAAGGAAATACTAGCAACAGAAGTAATTTAAGTTCTAGTAGAGTTGATGCTAATTCTTTTGGTACATTAACAGGAACTAACCAAAGAGTTAGGAAATTTAGTACTGCAGGATCAAATTCTCATGGTTATAATGCTCTTGTAAGAGGAGATGGATCAGTATATACTTGGGGTTATAATGGATATGGTAACTTAGGACATAATCATACTTATAATACTTATGTTCCTATTAGAGTTCGTACTTCAGGATATAGTGGTGCATCTAATCCAGTAACATCAACTGGTAATCAGGGTTCTGGACAAGGAACAGCATTTACTGATTGTGTAGATTACTGGACTATGGGTGGAGATAGTCATGTGTTCTCTTATATGACTAGAGGATCATCAAATATTAATAACACATTATATGCATGTGGATATAATGGATATTATAATTTAAGTAATAGTTCTAATAATACTTCAAACGCATCTACATTCCAAACTGTTCGTTATCATAACAATCAAACATTTACAAACTGCATGATGGCTGAATCTAATTGCTGTAGTAGTTCTTACATTAGTGTTGCTGCGTATAGATATAATAGTACATTTGCTTCAAGAAAATATAATAATGATGGTGAATGGTACTATGGTGGATATAATCATGGAGAAGTTCATAGTGAATCCTATAACTATTATAGGGATTTTGATCCAGACTATGTACAAAATAATTATAGAATGAAAGCAAATGAGCGTGAACCATATGCTAATTACGGTAACTGGTTCTTCCATACAAATGGACAGAGTTCTAGTAAACAAAGTATGTGGGCTGACTTAAGAACAGGTCAGGTATTCCATGCTCAAAACCCATCAATTGGTAACTCTGGTTATATGTCTACGATGGGCAACGCTTCCGCTACTGGTAGTATGAGAAGACTTCGTAACTCTCATTATTAAATAGGAGAATTAATTTAGAAAAATGCCTAACATTACATTAGGAAAAGTTAAGTTCATGCATCGAGGCACTTACAATGCTTCGACGGTTTATAGTAAGGGAGATATTGTAGATTTTGATAATAGGATGTACATATTTCAAAATGATACTCCGAAAAATCATTCTCCAATATTTCTTAATACTATAAATGGAACAGTACCAAGTCTAGGAATACAGACAAATAAAATCCGCATGGATTTTAGTGGGTTTAATCCACAAACTCAGAAGTGGGGGTTAGTAACTTCGCATCAAAGATATAGTGGTGCTGATGGTACTATGCCAGGTGTTTATTCTGAGAGTGGAGAAGAGTGGGCACCACCTACTGGTCTCATGGTTTATAGCGAACATTATGATCCTTATGTTGGTATAACTTCAGTAAATGTAGTAGATAGTAATACAGCAGATTTATATTTAAATCAAGTTGGTCTTAATACAGCAACCATATCTAATGCACCATTTACATTAGGACCACGTAGAATGTGTGGAATGTATGAGTTCTCTGTTAACTGGTTAGATTGGGATATATTATCTGAAGGTTATAATGCTGTAGGAGAATGGAATGATGATATTGTTTATCTTCCAGGCGATATTGTACAAAAAAGTAATTCATCATATATTTGCGGTGTAGGAAATTCTGGTGTAGATCCACAATTTGATTTTCCTGGTTGTTGGAAAACCTTCTCTAGAGGAGATGATCTTGGTGACCAACATAGCGTTATGGGATTCACTAATAAACAACCATGGAATTGGAAAGGACATCCGTGGATAGATCTTCCACAGTGGGGAACAAATAATAGATGGGGTGGTAATATTCCTTGGAATACAAGTTTGGGTATAGGTTCTACTTCTCCTCATGCATGGAGATGGAATTCTGGTTGGAACGATGGACATATGGCATATCGTAAGTCTAACCAATTCATTCTTAATTCTGGACAACTAGTAGCAGAAGGTGGAACAGCGAATGAATACTATACTCAAGGAGCTAATACAAACCACGTAGCAGTAAGGGAAGCAGACATTTCTAATGCTATAAATGCTAAGAATGGTATGCAACCAGATATTGGTAATTTACCAAGAAAAAGAACGGATCATGATCCTAATATTATACAGGCATATCATAGTTGGACTTCTATGAGAGCAAACCTCCATAGTAATGGAACTCTAACCATGTCTGGACTATATGGTAATGGTTATCTAGGTGGAGGTGGTGGAAATGATCTTTCTACTGATCAAGGTATTAATATACATAAAGCTTACTTCAAAGGAAGAAGTATTGTAAAAGTAGTATCTGGTGGACAACAGGCAAGAGACAGTGATTCTCATATTGTTGCTTTAGATGAGTATGGAGAAGTTCATACTTGGGGTAGAAATGATACTGGTCAGTGTGGTATTTCTTCTGATAGAAGTGGTGGATTTAATGATGCATCTCCAGATATTCATTACTTCTCTAGTGGAAGTATGGGTATAAACAATCGAGTGTATTTGGTTCATTCGATGAACAATGATCTTTTCTTTGGAGGAAAGAAAATTGTTGATATTTGGGCGGGTCATAGATGGTCTATGGCAATGGATGAAGATGGTGAACTATGGTCTTGGGGTTATAATACTAGAGGTAATCTTGGATATCCTACAAACAGTGGATTCGGAGACTCTGATAGATCACAATCTCCTCAAAAAATAAATATCAACTGGAATTCTTATGGGGGAATCCAGAAAGTTGTTGTTGCTGCTTCAGAAGCAAACATTGATAGTCTTTATGTTTTAGATGGACAAGGACATATCTGGAGTCAAGGATACAACGGATACGGACAACTAGGATCTCAGAGTACAGGTTCAGGAAGCAATAGTAGTTCTCTAACCAGACGAACTTCACTAACAAGTGCAGGAAGTATTGTTAATTTCTGGGCTGATGCTAATAATGAGTATGGACACTTATGGTGGAGAAATTCCTCTGGAGATACTTATGGAGTTGGATATGATGGTCATTATAATATGACGGGAGATAGCAGTGCACCTGGTACTGCTGCTACAAATAATCCAACTTATATGCCAGGAAGTTCTAGTAACCAACTTTTAAAGAATTGTGTTGCTATGTGTTCAGAAGGAAGATCAGGTGGTGTTACTCAATATTTCCTTACTGATAAAGGACATGTTTATTCTACTGGTTGGAATGGATATGGAGAAGGTGCAGTAGGACATAGTAGTAATGTTACAAATAACCAAATTAGATATCAGCAAAATGGTCAAAGAGCATATGCTTTAGGAAGACAGTTACATTCACCTTTCTATTCTGCAGGTGGATCTAATCCTGTTGATAACACATCATCAAGTAGCACTGTAAGTAAAGGTCCTGGCAACGTTGCAGTAAATTGTAATGGAGCCACTTGTATAGACATCTGGGGAACTGGAGATTATGATAGTAGTTCAAGTCACACTCCTTGGTCAATGACTTTATTTGATAACGGAGAATTAACAGGTAGAGGTCGTAACTATGACTGGGGTGCTGCTTATTATATTGGAAACGTTTGGGGTTCAATTCATCATCATGGAGCAGGTTAACTAAAATGTCTATTTCAACAACATACCAAATTATATCTAAGAATGAGACTTATTCATTAAACTGGCCGAGACAACAAGTTATTAATCCATCTCTTGAGTGTCCTATTATAGGTATTTTAACTTCATATACTGAGGTTAATTTATTTGATGAGGAAGGAAATATTACAGGTGTTTCAACTATAAAAAATGAAGAACCTGTAAGATGTCTTCCAGAAGATTTTGAACCTGAATTATGTGAAGTTTTTCTTTATTCAAGTAGTTTAAGTTTATCTGCAGGAATTAACACCACAACAGAATATTGGGCAATTCATCCTTCATACACAAATGATAATATATCACAAGCATTTTTTGTTCCTGATGAAAATTCAGTTGATAGATATGAAGGAGATCTAGCACAATTGGCATTAATGTCTGAAGCAGAATGGTGCAATCTTAAGTTTGAAAATGATACTTCATTACAAGCAGGTATTGGTACAAACTATACGTTTCTAATTTTAGAACAGAATAGTGATTTAAGATCTAAATACTTGAGTACTTCTACATCTCCAAATAATACTTTCTTAGTCGATCAACTAGGTTTAAAAGCATTAAGCACGACTGAACATAATACTTTAGTCGCAATACATGATGGAGGTTCAGACGAAATAGCGGGAGTTGGAATGGCAACCTCTGCTACAGATAACCCAGACGATCATAGCATTCCTACAACACCATAGAATTTAAAGATGGATAGACTCAGACACATGGCAAAAGACATGACCCTCGATTATTGTGGGGAATGGAATAAGAGTAAGACCTATCATAAAAATGATGTAGTTAGAATGGGTGGATCTACATATATTTGCACTACTGATAAGTATAGTGAAGGTAGATTGATGGGTGCAAGATATAAACCAGAACATGATACTGATGGATGGGAGCAATATACCAGTGGTTATATCTGGACAGGAAATTATATGGATAAGGGGGAATATTATCCAGGCGATATTGTTAATTACAATGGGGATCAATATGTTTGTGTGAAACCTGGTAGATTTATTCATCCAGTTTATGAAGGACATACTCGTGGATCAAGTTTTTGGGAAAAGGTTTCTACAGGTTCAAATATCAATAAAAGTAATAGAACTATAGGATTTTGGAATAGAAATCCTTTTGGTTGGAGACAAACAATTAATGGTAGAGAAGGATTCTCTAATATGGGATTTACCACGGGTGATGTTGATTATCCAGGTATGGATCAAGGTGGTATATCTGTGATTAATGGAGAGTATGAATGTACTCATGTAGGATTCCATGATGATTATGGTTGGGGTGGAGCACAATGGAATTATGGTGGACAGCAAATGCAGGCTGTTAGTTCAGTGTTTAGTTTCTGGGATGCGTACGATGGTAATAGTCCTAGAGGTTCGGCATATACAAACAGCACCTCAAGTGCACCATGGCAAAGACCTAGAATAATTCAAGCTGTTGGTGATACTTATCATCATTACTTCTTCTTATTTGATAGTGGAGAAATTTACACTGCAGGATGGCAGGGTAATGGAGAAAAAGGAGATGGTGGAACAAACAATAGATATTTTACAAAAAGAGTAGGTAGAACTAATAATGATGGTGGTGGTTTTAACTACAACCAACAAATTCAAGCTAATACCAATATGCGTACCAGAGGTACTGGATTGATGATTGATATTCAGGCAATCAAGATTGGTACAAGTAATGAATCAAATTATGCGAATAACTCTAATACTACTATGGGTGCTTTAGATATTAATGGACAGATGTGGACTTGGGGATATAATGGACATACTGGTTTAGGTAGAAACTTTAAATATAATAATAACTGGTACAATAGTTACATTCCTGCAAAAATACCACAACAGGTATTTGATAATCGTAAGGTTAGAGACTTCTGGTTAGGTGGTGGTAACTATCAAAATGGACATTGTTTAGATGAAGATGGAAATCTATGGGCTTGGGGTTATAATAGTTATGGTGCTCTTGGTCTTGGAGATGATCAATATCAAGGTTATCCTAGAAAAGTTCCTTACGACTTTAACAAACACGGTGGAATTAAAAAGTTTGTTAAAGCAGGATACAATACTTATGATGTAAATTATGTGCTAACACATGATGGTGTTATGCATATTGCGGGTTATGTTCCATGGGTTGGAGAAAACTTCTATCGTTCTGGTGCAAACAATGGTAATGATTATTGGTCTGGTGGTAAAACTTTCTCTCCAATGCAACAAGTTTTCTGGGGTGCAGGAAAGACACTTGAATTAAATGGAACTGGGATGAGGCAGTTATGGAGTATGACAGAATTATATAATGATGTTGAAGATTTCTGGGTAAATGCTGACCAAGGTAATAATAGTTGTGTTCTAAAACAAAAATCAACTGGAATGTTGTATGGTGTAGGTAATCAACAGAGCTATACTTTTGGTACATATGATGCTTTTGTTGCTTCAACCCCTGATTTTGGCGATAATCATATGACAAATGCTGAATTACAATATCCAGTTCCTATGAATGTTACTGATACTTCTGCAGATTGTATTGATATGAAAAGATCTGGTGGTGGTAATACGGACTATAGACTTCGTGCATTCTTAACAAATACAGGTAGAGTAACAACAGTTGGTTCTGGAGACTTTGAAGGTAGAGGTAGAGGTTCTCGTAACTCTTGGCCAATTCATTCAGATTCCATAGGTAAGTTTCCTTGGGAATTGGATGGTACAAGTAACTATAATGGTTTAGAAATGAGATGTTTTGAAAAAATATCATGTATTCATAGTGGTGTTAATGATGATAGTTTTACGATGATAGGGCAAGATGATAGAGCCTATCATGTTGGACAAGCTTCTGGATTTGATGATTCCAATAATACTGTTCATGGATTATTCCCAACAAGGATTGTAGGATTGTAGATATATACTTGTAAATTAGCAAAACTTTTGCTATAATATTTTATATTGTTAATTGAAGTGTATGCACTTTGCGAAGATTGCGTTAGATAATGGTGGTAGTATTCATCCTTTAATCATTCCTGCATCCATCACAAATGGAACGGGTTTGATGAATCCATCTGTTTATAATGATAATGGAAAGATCATTGTAAACTTAAGACACGTTAATTATACTTTCTATCATTCAGAAAAAAAGACTTTCCAACATCAGTGGGGTCCTTTAACATATGTGCATCCAGAAAATGATATGCACTTAAGGACTACAAACTATTATTTGGAGATGGATGATAATCTTGATATATCAAGATATAATAAAATAGATACTACAGAATTAGATAAAGATCCTTTATGGGATTTTGTTGGTCTTGAAGATTCTAGAATATTTCGTTGGGAAGGGGATTTATATATTTCGGGAGTAAGAAGAGATACTACAGAAAATGGTCAAGGAAGAATGGAACTTTCTAAAATAGAAGTTACGGATGATGCTGTAAAAGAAATTTCAAGAGTTCGTATAGATCCACCAAATGATCCAAATTCTTATTGTGAAAAAAACTGGATGTCAATTACTGACATGCCATGGCATTATGTAAAATGGTCTAATCCTACAGAAGTTGTTAAAGTAGATCCTATAACAGGTAAATCGAAAACAACACACCTAACAGATATGGTTAACATACCTAGAGATGTTAGAGGAGGATCGCATGTGATTCCAATGGATTTTGGACAAGCAGGAGATCAAGATTATCATTTTGCATTAACTCATGAAGTTGATTTATTTGATAGTGAAGTTGGAAGGAAAGATGGACTTTATAAACATAGGTTTTTAGTTTGGAATAAGGCATGGCAATGTTGTGCGTTCTCTAGAGATTTTTCTTTCATGGATGCACATGTTGAATTTTGTACTGGTATGTGCTACTATAAAGGAGATTTGTTAATGACCTTCGGGTTTCAAGATAATGCTGCGTATTTACTACGAGTTTCTCCTAAAGTTGTAGAAGATTTTATATATGGAAAATACGATGAAAAGAACTGATATTATTCAATCTCTAATTAATAAAATAGATGCTGAAAATTATCTTGAAATAGGTGTTTCTGCAGGAGAAAATTTTAGAGATATTAAGTGTAAGAATAAAGTAGGTGTTGATCCAGAAATAAACACACCTGCAACTATTCATACTGATTCTGATAGTTTTTTTAAAACTAATAAAAGAATTTGGGATGTTATATTCATTGATGGACTTCATCATGCAGATCAAGTCTATAGAGATATTAATAATTCTTTAGCAGTTTTATCTGAGAATGGATATATTGTTTGTCATGATTTAAATCCAGAATTAGAAGAACATCAAACTCTTCCTTATCGAGGAGGTATCTGGAATGGAGATTGTTGGAAAGCATACGTTCAAATGAGACAAGAAAGAGATGATCTTGCTATGTATGTTGTCGATACTGATTATGGGTGTGGTGTTATAACTAAAGGACATCAAGAAAAACTTGATAAAATAGATGATTTAAATTTTAATATCTTTTCTCAAAAAAGAAAGGAATGGTTAAATCTAATTTCACCCGAACAATTTTTGTCTAAAATAGCGATGCCAAATCCAAGTGAAGTTCAATATGATAAAAAATATCTTTCTCATTTACTTAATGATTATATTCAAAACCCATCTGATCCAGAAATAAATTACCTTCTTGCGATGTTTTATTGGGACATAGGACAAACAGCAGCTTGTATGTCTTATTGTCTGAGAACTGTTGAAAGAACTGAAAATAAATTACTACAATATGAATGCTTGATCCGTGCTGCAATGTGTTATGAAAAACAAGGAACAAGAAAGTTTACTGTCAAAGGATTAATTCAGAATGCTATGATTGTTATGCCAAGTCGTCCAGAGGCACACTTTCTTCTTGCAAGACATTATGAACATCATAATCAAAGTGATGATGGTGCTTGGAAAGATTGTTATCAAACTGCATGTATAGCAGAAGCATTTTGTGAAAAAGATCCAGAACCACTTCGTACACAAGTTGATTATCCAGGATATTATGGTATCCTTTTTGAGAAAGCAATATCATCTTGGTGGTGTGGTTTGTGTGATGAATCTAGAGATATGCTCCAAGACCTTCTTGATAACTATGATTTAAATGATAGTTATAAAACAGCAGTTATTGATAATTTAAAACGATTAACAAAAGATAATAATGCAGGTTTACCTAGATTAAATTGGTATAAGAAAAAAGATCATAAAAAACTTAGACATAACTTTAGAAACTCTAAAAATATAGAAAAAAATTATTCAGAATCTTATCAGGATATGTTTGTTCTTTCTATGTTAAATGGAAAGAAAAATGGAACCTATCTTGAAATCGGTGCAGGTAATTCTTTTTATGGAAACAATACTGCTTTACTAGAGGTTAACTATAATTGGAATGGAGTAGCGATTGATATTGATGAAAATTTTGTAAATGCACATAATAATGAAAGAAAACATACTTGTGTTCTTAAAGATGCACTTAAAGTAAATTATGAAAGATTCTTATTAGGATTAGATATGCCAAATGATATTGATTATTTACAGTTAGATTGTGATCCTCCAGAAGTAACATATAAAATTCTTCTCAATATACCATTTGAAACTCATAGATTTGCTGTTATAACCTATGAGCATGATTATTATTGCGATGATACTAAATCATTTCATATTAAATCTAGAAAATACCTTGGATCTTTTGGATATAAATTAATTGTAGATAATATATCTCCTGATGATGAAAGACCATATGAAGATTGGTGGGTTCATCCAGATTTGGTCGATCAAAAGATCATAGATAAAATGCTTTGCGTTGATGGCAAAACTAAAAAAGCTGAAAAATACATGTTTAATTCTTTATAAAATTATGTCAATACCTGTTATTGGAGTTCCTGTTACTAATAGTACTTTTTGGATAAATCGTTTACTTGCTAGTATTGATTATCCAGTTGATGAAGTTTTTATTGTTAATAACAATGGTAGGGGAGAACTTGATGAGGATCTCGCTAAGTTAGCAAGTTTAAAATACAAGTATATTAAAAAAGTAAAAGTTGCAAATCTTCCTGGTAATTTAGGAGTATCAGGTGCTTGGAATTTAATTATTAAGTGTTATTTAATGGCACCATATTGGATCATATGTAATGATGATGTTTCTTTTTGTCCAGGATTTTTAGAGGAGATGGTAAATACTGCCAACTCAGATCCAATGATTGGTATGATTCATGGCAACAAAGGAGATTATGGTGTGGGTAGTTGGGATTTATTTTTTATAAGGGAAAGTATCATTAGACAGTTTGGTTTATTTGATGAAAATTTATATCCTGCATATTGTGAAGACGCTGATATGATAATGCGTTTCATGCATCGTCCTATTAAAAAAGTAATTGAATTAGAAAGCCAATACTATCATGGATTTGGAAAGAAAGAAGAATATTATACTCATGGAAGTCAAACTAAAAAGAATGAACCTGATTTAGCAGATAAACTTGAATCATCTAATCAATTAAACATTGATTACTTAACTGAAAAATGGGGTGCAGATTGGAGAGTTTTAGGTCCTACTAATTTGCCTTGGGAAGGAGATTCTATGGAGACTAATCCAAATGGAGATACTAGGAGAGTCTCTGCCACGACCTTTGATTTAGATTTTGTACGCAGTAAACACTTGGGATTCTAATGTTGAGTGATAGTTTTCTTACAGTTAATCCAGAATATAGAAAACATCAACGAGTAATAATCGTTGATAATTTTTATAAAGATCCTGATCAGGTTAGAAAATTTGCCTTAGAGCAAGATTATTATGACGATGATGGTTATATTGGAAGACGTACTCGTAAACAGTTTTTCATTCCAGGATTAAAAGAAGCATTTGAAGATCTTTTAGGTATTAAAATTACCAAATGGGAAGAGCATGGGATGAATGCTAGGTTCCAACACAACTGGTCGGGAGAAAAATTAGTATATCATTGCGATGAACAAACATGGGCAGGAATGATATATCTAACACCAGATGCTCCTCCTGAGTGTGGAACATCCATGTTCAGACATAAGTCAACTAAAGTTCATCATAACAGTATGATTAATTGGGAATCAGGACAAGGTCATGAAATATTTCCTGGTAGAACATTTTTAGATAAAACACCATTTGAAGTAGTTGATGTTGCAGGAAATGTTTATAATAGATTAGTTCTCTTTAGTGGTGGAAACATACATGCTGCCTCAGAATATTTTGGAGATTGTAAAGAAAATTGTCGATTATGGCACATGTTCTTCTTTGATTAGAAAGAGAATATTAAAGAAATAAATAAAATTTTAAAGAAGACAAACATGAATGTTGCTGTTTTTTCCAAACCAGATTGTCCTTACTGCGAAAAAGTAAAAAAAATATTTAAGTTGACAAAACTAAATTATGTGGTGTATAATTTAGATGAACACTTTGACAGAGATGCCTTTATATCAGAATTTGGAGAAGGATCTACTTTTCCTCAAGTTGTAGTTGATGGTCGAAAGATAGGAGGCTGCACTGATACTGTTAAATTTCTAAAGGAGAATAAAATAGTTAAATGACCCAACTAAATAGTGATGTTGAGATAAATCGTGGTTTTGAATTTCTTTTAAAAGGGAAGAAATCAAAACGTCGTAAACCAATTCATATAATTTTTAATAAAGTTGGTTCTTTTTTTAAAAGAGAGATTAACATCTACTTTGAATTTTCTTTATCTGTAAAGAAACCTACACTAAATAAACAAAATATCCTAAAGGAGGTGCGTAAATGAATTTGAGCACTATCGACATAATACTTGTATCTGTATTGCCGATATCATTTATAATTTTCTTTATGGGAATAATAATAGGTTGGCTAGCGAGAGATTATATGCTAAACTACAGGGAGTTGCCAAGACCTCACCCCGAAATGTTTGATTTAAATGGGAACTTAGTTCCTGATGAGGTAATTGCATTTAACTTTGAAAACTATCATGACGACAACGAAACCGAAGAAGACGACTAAAAGAACAACAAAAGTAACTCCGATTCCAGATCTTCCTGTGAATCCATTCATATTTGAGGTTCTTGATGTTGTTGTGGCACAAAAAACAAAAGCAAGAAAGATTGAAGCATTAAGAAAATTTGGAGATAATGCTTTGAAGACTATCTTTATCTGGAATTTTGATGAAACTGTAATATCTACATTACCACCAGGAGATGTTCCATATGCTGCTGTGGATGAGCAGGATTCTTTTAAAGGAACTCTTAGTGAAAAGATTCGTGATGCTGTTGATAAGATGGAAGAGTTAGGATCTAAGTCTCTGGGATCTCAAGATCAAGGAAGGTCTTCTATTCGTAAAGAATTTACGAGATTTTATAACTTTGTTAAAGGTGGTAACGATGCTCTTAGTTCTCTTCGTAAAGAGACTATGTTCATCAATATTCTTCAAGGATTACATCCATTAGAGGCAGAGATTGTAGTTCTAACTAAAGATAAAAAGTTAGAAACTAAGTATAAGATATCAAAGGAGATTGTTTCTGAAGCATTCCCAGATATCAAATGGGGAAATCGTTCTTAATTGAAATTTTTACTATGGCAGAAAAAGAAACTAAAACGGAACTAAAACAAGCACCTAAAATACCAGATAAAAAATCAGAAGTAAAACAAAACTGGTCTTCTAATGAAAAACAATCATCAAAAGATTTGTATGGTTGTGAAATTTTAGTAGATAATGGTAGTTTAGAAGAAGTTTCAAAAACTGAATATCCTAACGATGCTTTTATCGTTAAGTATCAAGTTGATGAAAAGATTTGTTATGATTTAACTAGAGGTATCAAAACTAAACTTTTTGATATGTATTATGATAAATTTAAAAAAGGTTTGAAAGAAATTAATTGGGGCAGAGGAACCATCAGTCCTAAAGTTTGGGGATATACTTCAAAAACACCAAAGAAAAAAAAGTAAATCTATGAGAGAACAAATTATCAACGCATTAATCGCACATGCTCAAGGAGATATTGCGAAACATAGAGCAAATATTGAAGTTTATTTAACTAACCCTGCAGGAGTTGGTGAACATACTGACATATTAGAATCTATTGAAAAGGAATTAGATACCATAGCAAAGTACGAAGATCAGATAGAAGTTCTCAAGAAATACTTTAAAAAATAATACCCAAAACCAAAATCGACTTTTATTTCCCAAAATAGTCGAAAAAAATTCCCGCCAAAATTTTGTTCTGTAGGGATTTTGTATCAGTTGTTACAGTAATACTTGCCTATATACTATACATGTGTTAGAATTAACACAACGTTCAACCTCGTAAGAGGTCGCAAGTAAGCCGACTCGGAACGGAATCGTTCATCATCATGTTACCAATTCTTCTAGCTACTGCCCTTTCTTGTGCTGATGCCAACTGGATTGCAGAAGGTGTTATTACAAGTAAAACTATACCTGCGGAAACAAAGGTAGAAATTTTAGAGAGGATTATAGTTGATGGATGTATAGTACTTGATGACGCAAAAGCCGACTGAAGGAACGGGATTAAAAACCCCTACTACCGAGGACAAGCAAATGGCAACAGTTACTTACCGTGGTGTCGAGTATGACACTGAAGAGTACAACGCACAAGTTGTTGCGGAAGCAGCAAAACGCGAGAGACACGATTTAATGTATCGTGGCATTAAAGTTAGAAGTAAGGCAAGACCTTGCAGTTAACAAAAACTAGGAGGGGTTGATCCCCTCCTTTTTTTGTGCTATAATAAGTGAAATGAAATTTATCTATGGATCGTGGAAAGTTAAAAGACATTGTTCGTTCATTAGAATTAGCAGTTGATGCACTTAAAGCAGAGGTTTATTCTGATGTTGAAGCGTATAGAGAAGCAGCTAATGTAGATGGATTCCTCTTTGGCGATTATGACGAAATATTAGAGGACGATGATGGCTACCCAGACTAGAGCAAAAAGATTGATAAAGTTACTTGAGAGATTATTAAAACAAGATCACTTATATAGTGGTGAAAAACTCAAAGAAATAAAAGATCAATTAAAAGTTCTTAAAGAAGAAGTTATTTTAGCAGAAAAAAAGAATTCAAAAGGATTTGGTAAATGAATGTAAAATTAGTAAGCATTACACCTGATGCAGAGAAAACTATGGCATATATTGCCAGAGTGTCTAATCCAAATAACCAAGATAATGAAAAATTTGCAGGATTATTAAGATATTGCATACAGCATCAACATTGGTCTGTCTTTGAACAATCATCAATGACATTAGAGATAGAAACAACTCGTGCAATCGCAGCACAGATATTAAGACATCGTAGTTTTACATTCCAAGAGTTTTCTCAAAGATATGCTGATGCTAAACTTTTAGAAACTATTGAATTGCCAGAACTTCGCAGACAGGATTCTAAAAACAGACAAAATAGTATAGATGATCTTGAACCAGAAAAGATAGAGAAATTAAATGCACAAATGAATACTTTGTTTAGCTCTGCTTTTTCGTTGTATAATCAGATGCTAGATAGTGGAGTTGCAAAAGAATGTGCTAGAATGGTATTACCATTGTGTACACCTACAAGAATCTATATGACAGGTTCTTGTCGTTCATGGATACACTATATAAATTTACGTTCAGCACATGGAACACAAAAAGAACATATGGACATTGCTAATGCATGTCGAGAGGTGTTTATTAAACAGTTTCCTACTGTGTCAGAATCTCTAGAATGGAGTTAAAATGGAATTTAAATGGTATCTTATAAAAGCAAAACTTGAAAATCATGCTTATCTTCCTAGAATGATCTCTGGTGTAGAACTTACATACGCATTAACAGATAAAACTGAATCTAATGATTTTGAAGTTTTAAATCAAGTTCTTATTGATTTTGCAAGACCTAAATCCACTAAAAATTATATTCAGTTTGATGAAGGTATGGAGTTTGAAAATATTGTTATGGGTTGGTGTATGGAAAAAATAAATCAAAATAAAGATGAGGTTACGGTAGAAGAGGACAAAATGAAAAAAATGCTTTATGATATGAAGTCTAGAAAAAACTTACAAAAAGGTGCTACAATAGTTGAACAAACTGTTTGGGGATATTCGGGAGGATCTACTACTCCAAACTACATTGATCCCGATGCAACTAAACTTACTTTCTAAATATCTTTATAATACTTAATAATTATGGCAACATATCCTGTAGTAAACACGAAAACTGGCGAACAAAAAGAAGTTGTCATGAGTGTTCATGACTGGTCAAAATGGTGTGAAGACAATCCTAATTGGAAGAGAGATTACTCAGATCCTTCAACGATGCCAGGAGTTGGTGAAGTTGGAGATTGGAAAGATAAATTAAGAAAATCAAAACCTGGTTGGAATGATGTCTTAAGAAAGGCACAAACAGCACCAGGTTCTGGGGTGAAAACATTGTAAATGGCACGTAAAAAAAGATCGAGTAGTGATCAACCTATTGGTGTAGGAATAACTACGAAGAAAATGAAAAGAAAAAAACCATTAAATTCTCATTATCTAACTGAAGTACAACCTTTAACAGAACATCAAACGCAATTATTTAATTCATATTCTGAAGGAAAACATTTAATTGCATATGGTGTCGCAGGAACGGGAAAAACATTTATTACTCTTTATAATGCACTTAAAGATGTATTGAGTGATGATACACCTTATGAAACAATATATCTTGTAAGATCTTTGGTTTCTACAAGAGAGATTGGTTTCCTACCTGGAGATCATGAAGATAAAGCAGACATATATCAAATCCCATATAAACATATGGTAAAATATATGTTTCAGATGCCATCTGATGCAGACTTTGAAATGCTATATGGCAATCTAAAAGCACAAGGAACTATAAAGTTCTGGTCAACCTCTTTTATCAGAGGAACAACTCTTGATAATTCAATTGTTATAGTTGATGAATTTCAAAACTTGAATTTTCATGAATTAGATAGTATAATGACAAGAGTTGGGGATAATAGTAAGATTATGTTTTGTGGCGATGCCACCCAATCAGATCTCACTAAAACCAATGATAGAAATGGTATTGTTGATTTTATGAAAATTTTAACATCAATGCCATCAGTAGATATTATTGAATTTGGTTTAGATGATATAATACGTTCTGGACTAGTAAAAGAGTATCTTGTTGCAAAACTTGAGTTAGGTATGTAATGTTTAAGCATATTGATTTGGATCTTCCTAAACTAAGTAGGGAGACTGTAGATGGAGTTCGTTATTATTCAGTTCCAGAAGAAGATGAGTTAATTAAACTTGTTTCTATTACTTCTGTAACGAGTCATTTTAACAAAGAAATCTTTGTTGATTGGAGAAAAAGAGTTGGTAATGAGGAGGCAGATCGAATTACGAAAGCTGCCACAACTCGTGGAACAGATATGCACACACTTACTGAGCATTATTTGAATAATGAAGATCTTCCTAAAGTTCCACCAATATCAGATTTTCTCTTTAAAATATCAAAGGCAAATTTAAACAAAATAGATAATATTCACTGTCTTGAAGGTGCCCTATATAGTAGAGAATTAGGTATTGCAGGAACAGTCGATTGTATTGCAGAATACGATGGAGAGTTATCTATAATAGATTTTAAAACATCTAAAAAACCTAAACCCAGAGAGTGGATCGAACATTATTTCGTCCAAGCAATGGCATACGGTTGTATGCTCTATGAACTAACAGGAATAACTGTTAAAAAACTTGTAATTATCATGGCATGTGAAAATGGAGAATGCGTCGTTTATGAAGAGTATGACAAAAAAAAGTACATTAAACTCCTCACCAAGTATATTAGAAAATTTGTTGGGGATAAACTTGACCTCTATGGAACCAAATAAAGAACTAGAAAAAGCAATTGAGAGTAAATTCTTAACTCCTCAAAAATTTGCTATGGAAATAGAAAAGATTGTTGCAGAGGAAGGATTCAATTACATTGATGCAATTTGCTACTATTGCGAAATTAATGGTCTTGAGGTAGAATCAATAACAAGACTAATTTCAAAACCTTTAAAGGAAAGATTAAAATGGGATGCTACTCGTCTCAATTTTATGAAACCTACATCAAGAGCAAAACTACCCATATAATGCCTAGTCAAAGTGAACTAATGCATTATCGTTTACAAGCGATTTTGCGTGAACATTCTTTTCCTGATTTAGAATATTTGGGAGTTAGACCAGATAGTATAGGAATTGATCAACATTGGTATAGAATCGGAAACGCTGAAGTTCCCGTTGATTCTATAAAATCACTAGATACTGAAGAACATGATGAAGACGAAAGTGACTCCCTTTGAGACCTATCAAACATATCTTTCTATGAAAAGTCATTTTACTAACCGTAAGTATGACTTTTTTAAGTATGGTGGTAAGTCCAGAGCAACTATGACATCTTTTAATAAAAGAAAAGATAAGTACTGGTTTGAGAAAACTTCTAGAAAATACTCCGATCAAGAGATTACAGATTTTTTACTTGCAAACTTTGTTACTGCAGATACACCACAAAATCTATGGATTGGAGAAATAATAAATTCTGGAGAAAGGACGTACGCAGATTGGATGAAACGACAGCAGAGTTTAACTTACTTGTTCAAAGAACAATCGACGGAATTGCTATCGGAAAAAAAATTAGAAGAAGTATTCAGTTGCTCGAAAGGACATCCAATAATCCTCAAAAAATATCTGGGAGGAGAAATATCATTAGAGACACTTACAATCTTGGAAAGAATATTCTCTTTCGCAAAAAAATTTGATATTAAATTGAAAGATCCAGTATGGGAATCTGTTAGTATGAAGATAAAGAAATATATTCCTTTCCTAAATATTAATGTGTTCAGCTATAAAAAAATTTTAAGGGATTTAATAGATGAGTAATTTTTTCGATTCCGAAATAGTTAAGCAGGAACTTGTTGAAATAAACAAGTTACAGGAGCAAGTGTACTCTCGTGCATTTAATTATCCATTAATGTCTCGTGAAGATAAAATTGAACACATTGATAAATTAATCAATTTATTAGAAAAGCAGAAAGTCATGTACACTAGACTATCTCTTTCAGATTCGCCAGAGGCAAAAAAAATGCAAGACACCTTGCAAAAATCCATTTCAAGTATGGGTTTTCCACCTGGTACTGATATGCAGATATTATTCAGTTGCATGAATGAGACTATCCAAACATTGAAACAAAATATCAATTGACATTTGATAGTTTTTCTGTTATAATCAAAACATCCAATTAATCCAATTAATCCGAGGTATCCAATGTCGTTTGCTAATCTTAAAAAGCAATCTAAATTAGGTTCTTTAACTGCAAAGTTAGTTAAAGAAGTGGAAAAAATGAATAATAACGGTGCAGCAGGAGATGACCGTTTATGGAAACTAGACGTAGACAAAAGTGGTAACGGCTATGCTGTTATACGTTTCCTTCCCCCTCCCGATAAGGAGGATCTCCCATTCGTAAAACTATACTCCCATGCCTTCCAAGGTCCTGGTGGTTGGTATATCGAAAACTCTTTAACCACATTAGGTCAAAAAGATCCAGTATCTGAATATAATTCAGAGTTATGGAACAATGGAACTGATGCAGGTAAAGAAACTGCTAGAAAGCAGAAACGTAAGTTAACTTACATTAGTAATATCTACGTTGTAAAGGATCCATCAAATCCTGATAACGAAGGTAAAGTATTCTTATATAAGTTCGGTAAAAAGATCTTTGATAAACTCACAGCAGCAATGCAACCTGAGTTTGAAGATGAAGAAGCAATTGATCCATTCGATTTTTGGCAAGGTGCAAACTTCAAGTTAAAGGCAAAAAATGTGGCAGGTTATAGAAACTATGATAGTTCTGAGTTTGCTGCAGTAAGTCCACTACTTGATGATGACGATGCTCTTGAAGCGATTTGGAAAAAGCAATACTCTCTTGAAGAGTTTACACATGCTGATCAATTTAAATCTTATGATGATTTAAAGAAGAGACTTGAATCTGTGTTGAGAGTCGGAAGCACTCGTATACAACCAACAGAAGAACTAGAACGTGAAGATGATGGTCGTGGTTCTGCAGAAGAATTAGTTAATTCTGCAACTCAAACAACACCATCTACTGAAGATGAGGATGATGCATTATCATATTTTGCTAAATTAGCACAAGATTGATATTAGAACATATTAGAAAGGGGTCGTTTAGACCCCTTTTTTTTATGGCGATTTGATTCTTACGTTAGACGTTCTAATTAATCTAGTATTAATATATTGAGAAGATTTCGAGTATTTCATAATTTTTCTCATATCTTTTAAAAACTGTTGTAAATATTCTGGTTTCAATAAATCAATATCTCTTTTATCTTCATTTACACGAGTTTCAAATTCATAGTTAGATATACCGATTCTAACTGCATTACCTGTTAAACTGGTTAGTGTATTAGAAGGATTTGGTATTGAAAAATCTTCATCTACGATTTTACCTGCAGGTAAAATTAATCTATTTTTGATATCTCTAATTTCAATTGTCTCAAAATGTTTGGTAGCATTTAAATTTGTGCCATATTTTCTAAGAGCAAATTCATACAGTTCACGACTATTCAACGGCCATTCATTATTTACATTAATTATTCCTGCAGTTATTAATACAACCCAATCAAGATCAGATTGTCCATATACTTGCTCCGCAACTTGATCAGGACGAAAACCATCTTTGACAGTTACTTTATCAAAGATAGTAAAATATTTTTTTAAGTCGTCTCTAATTTTTACACGACGAAATAAATTTTTAACTTTTATGAAATCTAAGGAAGAATTTCTATCTGAAAGTGGAGACAGATATTCAACATTAGGTAACTCTCTAAAAAATCCCATTAGAATCCTACTCCCTCTCCTGATGCTTCTGATAAGTAATCTTCTCTGTATATTGGTGTTAATTCTCTGAAGGTCATTGAAAGATTTAAGTGTATTGGATTTCCATCATAATATGTAGCATAAGTTCCAGAACCTGTGTAGTTTACAGTAAAATTAGTAAGTGCTGATGGTTTAAATGCATTTAAGAAAGGATGTGGATCTCTTCCCTTCATATATGTTAGATAAAATATATCTGGAGATTTTAAAAATAAACCTTTTACAGTTGCTGCTCCTCCTCTTTGGGCAGACATTGATTGTTTAAGTATTCTTATGATAACTTTTACTTGCTCAGCTTCTTTTCTACTTCTTGGAATTACATCCCAGTTAAATGAAAAGTCTCTGCCAGTTACACCACTGAATAATAATTGTTGGTTTTTGTTGATCCTTAGACCAGTTTCTCTAGCAACAAAATCAGCATTTCCACCTGTAATTGCATTTGCGACCATTCCTGCAACTCCACCAGTTACTAATTTACCAATTGTTGCCCTATCTGATGTTCCTAATTCGTTAAGTTGACCTGTTATTTCTGAAAAAGATGCTCCTCCCATAGAAGCCAAACTACCTTCTGATCTTAGACCTGCTCCTGCAGCACTCGCTGCTAATGCACCTAAAGGACCCATTTCTGACATTCCCCATTCTGCAGATCTACCATCTTGTACACCTTGAGGAACTGGTAGTATAATAGTATAATTGATGTCTTTCTTTGCAATTTCATCACTAGTTCTTAAACGAAGTGAATCATCTGCTCTTACTAGACCTGGTGGAGTAAATTCAACTATTTCAATTCTCATATAATCATCATGCTCATCTATTTTTGCAAAAGGATATCTGAGAGGTGCAGATGATCTTGGAGTTCCAGTAATATTTGCTGTTTCTTTACCTAAATTTGAATTTTTATTAAGTGCCCATATTTTTACAACTTCTCGCATTTCAGGAGTTATGTTACTATTCCTTTCCCCTGAACCCCTACTTCTATTAAATGCCTCTGACCTTGCCATTATTTCTCTTTTTTTATCTATTTAGCCTATATTTACCAAAAGATAAATTTTGGGCATCGGTTATCTCTTCATCAGTTATATTATACAGACCACCAACTATCTCTGGAAAGG